>JAEEGL014708301.1_pt1 | contig 29132 bp, 26 predicted proteins | sample 9134231 | NCBI WGS metagenome assembly JAEEGL01 (sample SAMN16246548, study PRJNA631951) | gut metagenome | biome: gut microbiome; feature: rumen; material: fiber-attached | host: Bos | place: Iran: Karaj | collected 2018-10 | reverse complement strand
TCTGTATGATGGAATATCAACTTTCTTACCATTTACTGTTACATGTCCATGGTTAACTAATTGTCTAGCACCTCTTCTTGTATTAGCAAATCCAGTACGATATACTAAGTTATCTAATCTAGATTCTAATAATCTTAAGAAGTTAGTACCTTGAACACCTTTCATTTTAGCAGCTTCAGCGAAAGTCTTTTTAAATTGTCTTTCGTTTACGCCATACATGAAACGAACTTTTTGTTTTTCTTTTAATTGAGTTCCATAATCTGATAATTTTCCTTTTCTTGCATTACCGTGTTGTCCTGGACCATAAGGTCTTCTTGCTAACTCTTTTCCTGTTTCAGAAATAGAAAAACCAACACGTCTTGCTTTTTTGTAACTTGAACCTGTGTATCTTGACATAGTGTCACTCCTTTCATTTATACAATTTAAATGAAATGATTTAGCCATATCTTAGGGAGTTTTTCTTTCGCCTTAACAGCATTAGTTACTTACTTATAAAAAACACTTTAAAATATTCTAAATCTGCTGTCTCAAGTAAATTGCATTTATAATTATATGTTAAAACCGTTGATATGTCAAGGAATTATAACTATTTCTTTGTTTTAATTAAATGTATGGAAAATAGACTAATTATGTGATAAAATATATTTGTAAGAATAGAGGTGAAGTATGCAAGGACAATTTTTAATTATTGGATCAGCTTTTGTTATCGCTTTAATTATTGTTATTATACTTCTTCACTTTATTAGAAAATTAGAAATGTCTTATTATCGTAATAAAGTTAAAGATCTTGAAGTTCAAAGAAATATGGTAGCATCTACTCCAGTTTTACTTGAACTATCTAAGGTGGAGCCTATTATTAAGAATGACAAGATGGAAGAAAAATATAATGCTTGGCAGGAAAGATTTAATGATTTAAAAGAGAATAGATTAACGATAATTGATGATATGCTTATTGACTTAGATATATATGTCGATAAGAGAGATTACAAAAGTTGTGGTTATCGTATGGCTAAAGTAGAAATTGAAATCTATAAAGTTAGAGAAGCTGCTGAACATTTACTTGAAGAAATCAGGGACATTACTTTAAGTGAAGAAAAATATAGATCTATTGTTATTAAGTTAAAGACTAAATATAGAGCTTTAACTAAAGAATTTAATGATCATAAGCAATTATATGATACTATGGCTGAAGCAATTGATTTGCAACTTGAAAATATAGAGAGAAGATTCATGGACTTTGAAAAAGTTATGGAGAAGAATGATTATCAAGAAGTAGTTCATGTTGTTAAGGCTTTAGATAATATGATTGAGCACATGGAAATTATTATTAATGAAATGCCTGATGTATTATTGATGGCTAATCAAGTAATACCAAATCGTATGAAAGAAGTAGAAACGACTAATAAAGAAATGATAAAAGAAGGATATGTACTTGATTATTTAAATATTGATTATAACTTAGAAGAATCTCGTAAAAATATTAATACAATAATGGATAGAGTAAAAGTACTTAATCTAGAAGGAGCTATGTTTGATTTAAAGACTATGCTTGAGTATTATGATTCATTATTTATTGATTTTGAAAAAGAGAGATTAAGTAAAAAACTATATGAAGAAATAAAAAGTGACTTTTCTACTAAAATAGAGAAGACTAATCAATTAGTGAAAGATGTATATGATCAATTAGATGATATTAAGAGTATGTATGATCTAAATGATGAAGACGTTAATATAATTCACGAAGTTAATAAAGTATTGGTTGTTATTAATGATGATTATAAAAAGATGTTAAGTAAAGAAGAAGCTAAGTCTTCTGCTTACTCTATGTTAAATAGTGAGGTTGAATCATTAACTGTACGTTTAAGTGATATGGAAGATGAGTTTGATAAGGCTTTAAAATCACTTGGTAATATGTATGAAGATGAGGAAAGAGCTAAAGAACAACTTGATGAGATTAGAATGTTCTTAAAAGAATGTAAGAGTAAGATTAGGACATATAAATTACCTGTGGTAACTGATAACTATTTTGTACAACTTAGTGAAGCTAATGAAGCGATAGGAGAAGTAGTTAAGGAATTAGAAAGAAAGCCGATAGTTATTAAGACTTTAAATACTAGAGTTGATACAGCTCGTGATTTAGTTCTTAAATTATATAGTACTACTAATGAAATGATTAAGACGGCGCAATTAGCCGAAATGTCTATTGTTTATGGTAATAGATATCGTTCACATTATAAGGATGTTGAAAAGGGATTAGAAGAAGCAGAAAAGAAATTTTATAAGGGTGAGTATAAGAATGCTTTAGATATTTCTATTAAAGCTACTTCTACTATTGATGAAGAATTCTATAGAAAGTTGATGAGTGTATATGATGAATAATAAAGGTTTTGCTAAATATGAAGTGTTGACTATGGTAGCTGTTTTGATAATTCTTTTTGCTATAGGTTTTAATTTTATAATTAATAGTGCAAATACTCAAAAATTTAAGACTATGAGATCAAGTGCACAAAGTTTTGCTAATACAGTAGCTGGAGATACAGATGGTTTTGATGTTTATTTTAATGAACATTATTTATCAGAAGTATTAGATAATAAAATGTTAAAAGCGGTTAAAAGCCCATTTAGTGGAAAAAGTTGTGATGTTGATGAATCAAAAGTATTTGTATTAGATGGTAAAAGATTAGTTACTTTAAAATGTGATCAATACTTAATTGACAATGAAGATGATTCTTTAGGTGGAAAAATGAAAATATATAAAGTTGGTGAATGGACAGATAAAAGAGTAAATGAAGATGATCAAGAAATGAAAGTATATAATTGTAAAGATAAAGTATCTGGTAAAGAAGTATTTGATGATTATTATCAAGAATATAATTTTATTTATAAAGTAAATAAGAAGTTTGCTAAAGAGAATGCTTCTATCGATTCAGTAAAGAGCACAACTTGTGAAGTTGTTGAAAAGACTGTATATCGTACTAAAGAATTAGCTGATGAATAAAAAGTATTTATATACTTTTTATTTTTTTTATGTTAAAATATGCGTGGTGGTGATAATATGGATAGAGTATTATTAATCAAATATGGAGAATTAAGTACTAAAAAAGGGAATCGTAATTTTTTTATAAAGACTTTATATGATAATTTATTAGATAAATTACAAGGTTATGATGTAAAGATTAGAAAAGATAGAGCTCATATGTATATTGAGTTTAAAGATGAAGAATTTGATAGTATTAAGAATGTTGTTGATAAGACTTTTGGAATTCATGCATATAATATTGCTTATGTTCTTGATAATGAAGTAGAATTACTTAAATCAGAACTTTTGAGTGTTATTAAGACTTATAATTTTAGTACTTTTAAAGTAATTACTAAAAGAAGTAATAAGAATTTCCCTATCCATTCACAAGATTTTAATCATGTTATTGGTGGTTTAATATTAAAGAATATTGATAATATTTCAGTTGATGTTCATAATCCTGAATTAGAAGTTAATATTGAGATTAGAGATGATAATACTTACTTATATTTAAATACTTTCTATGGAAGTGGTGGATATCCGGTTGGAACTCAACCAAGAGCTATGTTAATGCTTAGTGGTGGTATTGATAGTCCTGTTGCTGGATATTTAGCAATGAAACGAGGAATAGTACTTGATTGTGTATATTTTGAAGCTATGCCACATACTAGTTTAGAAGCACGTAATAAAGTTATTACTTTGGCACGTAAATTAGCTGGTTATTGTAAAGGTATTAATTTACATGTAGTTAACTTTACACCTATACAAGAAGCAATATACAAAAATTGTCGCGAAGACTATTGTATTACAATAATGAGAAGAATGATGTACAGGATAATGGACAATTTATGTAATAGTCATAATGCTTATGCTATTGTAAATGGAGAGAGTATTGGACAGGTTGCTAGTCAAACATTAACAAGTATGAAAGTAATTAATAGTGTTACTAATTTACCTGTTATTAGACCTTGTGCTTGTTTAGATAAATTAGAAATAATGGATTTAGCTCGTAAGATCGATACTTATGAGACTAGTATTTTACCTTATGAAGATTGTTGTACAGTATTTGTTCCAAAACATCCAGTTATTAATCCTAAACTAGATACAGCAATAATAGAGGAAGAAAAATTTGATTATCAAAAAATGATAGATGAAGTAGAGATTAATACTATTAAAGTGTTTGAAAAAGAAGATAGTTTTAATGATTTATTGTGATAGCTTTGCTATCATTTTTTTGTTATAATTAAATTGGTGAAGGTTATGAAAGTAAAGCGGGAGACGGTTGAAAAAGTTTTGGCATTATTTGATGAAGAAGATATTATATATATTCATTCTGATAAACTTGATGGTAAATTAAAACAAGAAACTTTAGATAAACCAAAAGTAAAGATAAGAGGTGGTTATTGTGACAGACCGAGAAAATGATATTTATTGGGAAGAGTATTTTTTACCAAGTTCTCGAGTATTAAAAAATAATTTAGGAATAAAGAATGCTGATGAATTAAAAATTGCTGAAGCTAGTATTTCATTTGATAGATTAGTAGAATTACAAGACAAGCCATTAGAATTAGGTTGTGGAAAAAAACATTTACTTGCTCTTCATAAATATATATTTGAAGATATTTATCCATTTGCTGGAGAATATAGAAAAGTAAATTTAACTAAGGCTAAAGGTGGTTTCTTATTTTTTGATAAGCAAGAAGAGATAGATGATTATTTAAATGAATTATTTAATAATGTAGAAGAAAAGGTTGATAAGTGCCATAGTATATTTGATTTTTCTGATATATTAGCTAATCTTTATACTAAATTAATATATTGTCATCCTTTTAGAGAAGGGAATGGAAGAACTATAAGAGAATTTTTAAGAGAGTTTTCTATAGAAAAGAGTAAAGATAAAGATTTTGGATGTGTAGAACTAGATTGGAGAAACATTAATAAAGAAGAATTGAATGAGTATATAGAAGTAGCTCATTTATTTCCAGGAGCAACATCTATTATCTTTAATAAAGCATTAATACCTAAAGGTAAAACTAAGTAATAAATATTGACTATTACTTAGTTTTTTGATATTTTATTGGTGTTGAAAGAGAGGAATATTATGAAGTTTTTATGTGTAAATGCAGGTAGTAGTTCTTTAAAGTTTCAATTATTTGAAATGCCTGAGGAGACAGTAATAATTAGTGGTTATATAGAAAAGATTGGTCTAGAAGATAGCTTTTGGACTACTAAAGTAAATGGTGAGAAGATTAAAGGTGCTAAATACTTAAAGAACCATAATGAAGCTGTACAAGTATTAATAGATGAATTATTAGAACATAAAGCAGTTGAATCTTTAGATGAGATTAAGGGAGTAGGACATAGAGTATTACATGGTGGAGAAAAATATAGTGATTCAGTACTTATTGATGATGAAGTAGTACAAAGTATTAAAGATCTTACTAAGTTAGGACCTCTACATCATCCTGGAAATTTAGCTGGTATTGAAGCATTAAAAGAAGTTTTACCAAATGTACCTATGGTTGCTGTTTATGATACTGCTTTTCATCAAACTATGCCTAAAGAGAATTTTATCTATCCAGTTCCATATGAGTGGTATTTAAAATATGGAGTTAGAAAATATGGATTCCATGGTACCAGTCATAAATACGTTACTACTGTAATGAAAGAGAAATTAGGTAAAGAAAATGTTAATTTAATTATTTGTCATATAGGTAGTGGTGCTAGTATTAGTGCTGTTAAAGATGGTAAATGTTATGATACAACAATGGGTCTTACACCGTTAGATGGTTTAATGATGGGTACTAGAAGTGGTGCTATTGATCCATCTATCTTAGAGTATGTTTGTAAAGAATCAGGAGAGAGTATTGGTGATGTTACAAACGATTTAAATAAGAAGAGTGGATTACTTGGTGTTAGTGGTTTTAGTGATTGTAGAGATGTTGAAGAAGCTGCTGCTAAAGGTGATGAAAGAGCTATTTTAGCACTTAATATGTACAATGATAGAATTGCTAAATACATTGCTGAGTATTACATTGAATTAGAAGGAAAAGTAGATGCTATTATCTTTACTGCTGGAGTAGGAGAAAATGGTTCTGAAGAACGTAGTAAGATTATTAAGAGAGTTAATGCTCTTGGTATTAAATTAGATGAGAAAGTAAATGATACAATAGCTGGATTCAAAGATGTACATGAAGGTATTATTAGTGCTAAGTCATCTAAAGTAGCTGTTTGGGTAGTTCCTACTAATGAAGAATTAATGATTATTAAAGATACTTATAAGATTGTTAATAATAAATAAGCTCAAATATTTGAGCTTTTTTTTATGAGCTTTATATAGTATAATATTAATAGAAATTGGAGTGGTAGTATGAAAATTATTTCTATAAATGCAGGTAGTAGTTCACTTAGATTTACTTTATTCGAAATGGATAATGAAAGTGTAATTGCTAGTGGATTATTTGATCGTATAGGAATTGATGGTGGAAACTATAAGATTTCATATGATGGAGATGAAATTACTCAAGAAATAGAATTTAGTAATCATACTGATGCGGTTAAGATATTACTAGATAAGTTAATTGCTTTAGGTATTATTAAATCACTTGATGAAATAGATGGTGTAGGACATAGAATTGTACATGGTGGAAGTAAGTATAGTGAGAGTGTTCTTTTAAATGATGAAGTAGTTAAAGATATTGAAGAATTAAAGGAATATGCACCATTACATAATCCAGCACATTTATTAGGTATTAATGCTTTTAGAGAGATATTACCAGATAAACCTATGGTATGTGTATTTGATACAGCTTTTCATCAAAGCATAGATGAAGTTACTTATTTATATCCAGTTCCTTATCGTTGGTATAAGGACTATGGTGTTAGAAAATTTGGAGCACATGGTACTAGTCATAGATATATTAGTGAGTATGTTAGTGATACTTTAGGCTTAAAGGATAAAAGAATAATTAGTTGCCATATTGGTAATGGAGCAAGTATAAGCGCTATTAAAGGTGGAAAGTGTATTGATACTTCTATGGGATTTACTCCACTTGCTGGTATTATGATGGGAACTCGTAGTGGTGATATAGATCCATCTATTATTCCATTTGTTATGGAAAAAGAAGGCAAGAATGCTTCTGAAATAATAGATGATTTAAATAAGAAGAGTGGATTACTTGGATTAAGTGAATATAGTAGTGATATGCGTGATATTATGGAAAAAGTTGATGAGGGTGATGAAAAGGCTATTCTTGCGAAGGACAAATATGTAAGAAGAATAGTTGATTATATTGCTCAATATTACGTATTACTTGGTGGAGTAGATATTATAGTATTTACTGCTGGAGTAGGAGAGAATAATATTCCAATTAGAAGAGAAATATGTGAAAAACTTACTTGTCTTGGTATTAAAATAGATTTAGATAAGAATAATGTTAGAAGTGATGTTGTAAAAATCAGTAGTGATGATTCTAGTATTGATATATATGTTATTCCTACTGATGAAGAATTATTAATTGCTAGAGATACATTAAAATTAATAGATAGATAGGAAATTAATATGTATAAAGAAATATATGAAAGAATAAAAGAGTTTAATACAATTGTAATTTGTCGTCATATTGGGGTTGATCCAGATGCTTTATGTAGTCAATTGGCACTTAGAGATAGTATATTAAAGACTTTTCCTGAGAAGACTGTTTTAGCAATTGGATCTGGGAGCGCTAAATTTAGTAATATTGGTAAGTTAGATAAGACTGAAGAAGTAGAAGATGCTTTACTTATTGTTACTGATACTCCTGATAAGAAGAGAGTAGATTGTTCAATTGATTTAGAAAAGTTTAAATATAAAATTAAGATAGATCATCATCCATTTATTGAAGAGTATTGTGATATTGAATTAATTGAAGATGATAAGACTAGTACTTGTGAAATAATTATGAAGATGTTGAATGAATTGCCATTAGTTTGTGATAGAGAAATAGCTGAATACTTATTTATGGGACTTGTTAGTGATTCTAATCGTTTCTTATTTAATAGTTGTACTGGTAGTACTTTTAAACTAGTAGGTGATTATGTTAATAAGTATGATTTAGATATTAATAGTCTTTATCAAAAAATATACTTAAGACCATTAAATGAAGTAAGATTAGAAGGGTATATTGGTCTTAATATGACTGTTACCGAAAACGGTTTGGCATATGTAAAGATAACAGATGATATTATTAATCAATTTGGAGTAGATAGTGCAGCAGCTGGTAATATGGTAAATGATTTTAATTTTATTAATGAAGTAATAGTTTGGGCTACTTTGACAGAAGATATTAAGAATAAGCAAATTAGAGTATCTATTAGATCACGTGGTCCAAGAATTAATACAATAGCTGAAAAATATAATGGTGGAGGTCATAAATTTGCTTCTGGCGCTAAACCACCTACATTTGAAGAAGCTATGAAATTAATGAAAGATTTAGATTTAGAATGTAAGAAATATATAGAATCAAAGGAGGCTTAATATGGTAATTAAAGAAGCTAACTTAGATATTATTGCGACTCGTAGAAGTCAATATCCAGATCAAGGTAAACCAGAATTTTTGCTTGTTGGTAGAAGTAATGTAGGGAAGAGTAGTTTTATTAATTCTGTTTTAGGTAGGAAGAATCTTGCTTATACTTCTTCTAAACCTGGTAAGACACAAACATTAAACTTCTATGGAGTTAATAATGAATTCTTTTTAATAGATGTTCCAGGATATGGTTATGCCGCTACTGATAAGAAAACTCAGGCAAAGTTTGGTATGATGATTGAGGAATATTTAGAAAAGAGAGAAGAATTAAAAAGAGTATTTATGCTTGTAGATTTTAGACATAAACCTAGTGAAGATGATTTACTTATGTATAATTTCTTAAAGTATTATAATTTACCAGTTACTATTATTGCGACTAAAGCAGATAAAGTTAGTGGTAGTAAGAAACATAAGAATCTTCAAATGATATTAGAGGAATTAGATTTAGTACTTGGTGATGATTTAATAGTATTTTCTAGTACTACTAAATTAGGATGTAAAGATGTACTTGCTAAAATTGAAGGCTTATTACAATAAAAAAAGAATCATATGATTCTTTTTTAATTGAATGATAAACTATTTAGTACTTCTTTGTAGTAAGGTAGACATTTATCTTTTTCATTTTCTATACTAAAAGTTATGGAATAAAATCTGTCATTATATTTTGTTGCATATATATATTTATAATTATTAGCAGTACTTACTATTCCTTTCCATTCAGTACTATTTATTACTACTGTTTTGATTTCAGTAGTTTTATCAGTTGGAGTTAATATAGCTGCTGATTTTAAATAACTATCAGTATCTTTATATATACCAGTGAAGTCACTTTGATTTATTGTGAAAAAGCAATAATTGTAGTCTTCATCCATGTAGGAATAGTATTTACTATATGTATCATTAAAACTACTTGCTTGAAATTTTTCTGGTACATTATATTTTAAATCATACAATTTTGGTTCATCTTCAATATTATTAAAGATATTTGTACTTGAAAAATATAATATATAGACAATTACTAGAGTTATTAATCCTATTATTAATAATCCTCCAAATATAAATATTGGTGTTAGAGTAGTTCCACCTTTATTTTTACATATCTTTTCTTTTTCTAAATCAGTATTTTTATATTTTGTTATTTCATCTACTTTTTTTGTTACATGATCATAGTATATTTTATTAAAAAAGAAAGCGAATAATGTGTTTCTTACTACTAATATTAATAATAAGTATTTATAAAAGAAACAACCTATTATTAGTATTAATATGGAAATAAAAGATAATAGATATATTTTTCTATATAATAGATAGAAAGTACCTAATAGTAGTTCAGGTAAAGAGAAAGAACCTTCTTTTATTTCTTCGTTGTTTTTATCTATATAAACATCTATTAGTTTGTCTTTTAGTGTGCTAAGTTTTTCTGTAACATTTTCATTTATTAAGTTACCACAATATGTACAGTATTTTGAATCGTCATCGATTGTGGCTTTACATTTGGGACATTTCATATTCTTCTCCTTATTCTATTAATATTTTATCATATAATAATAAAAAAAACACGTTTATACGTGTTTTATCTTACTCTATTTGTATTTGTGTCTTGAATTATTTCTTCTTTCTTTAAACGATATTTACTTGGTAATTTAGCGTTTGGGAAGAAAGTTAAATAATATCTAGTTAAGAAGTATTCATAGTCTTCTAATGATTCTTCAGGCCTTCTATATCTTGGTTTATATATATTAGTACCAGGTATTAGTTCATCAGAATAATCATCTTCTTCAAATATATCACTTTTAATACCTTCTTGTTTTTTGCTTTTTAATTTAATTCCACGATACATTGGTTCTAACTTAGTATCTAGAGTAGAAGTGATATTTACTATTTTGTCTACTTGTTCTTGAGTTACTTCATAATAAATTTTTCCTTCTATTCTTATTTTATGTCCAATACTATGATATTTAAATAAGTTAGCAATATATTCTTCTACATATACTTTATCATCTAAAGTACATACTATGAATTGAGCTTCTTTTTGTGGTAATTCTTTATATTCAATATTATATTTAGATCTTAATCGATCTATATTATTTTGATTAATCTTGAAGTAGTTATTATTATTTATAATTTTTTCTTTATTTGAATATATATTATTGTTTTCACAAATACTTTGGTCTAAGTAGAAACCAGATTTTGCAGATAGAATAGTAATTGTTTGTTTTTGTTCTTCTGGTTCTTTTCTTTCTTCATGTATTTCTGTTTTTTCTAGTTCAAAGTATTTAGTTACAGCAGTTGCATTTAGCATATTAGCAGCAATTGATAATTCGTTTTCTTGTACTTTATAACATCTTTTTCCATTAACATATGTTGCTTGTTCACGATTACCAATATCACAATAAGCACATACACCATCTTCTAAATATAATTCACCAGTTTCTATGTTCTTATAAGCTTCTAATATTACTAATTCATCTGTATGATTATGTTTCTTTTCTTTCTTTTCTAGGTCTACGTATTCTGGTTGTATTTCTATACCTATTTCTTTACCACTTTCAATTATTCTATTTAAATCTTCTTCAGATATCTTACTATGTAATTCATTTGGTTTTATGTTTTCTAGGCATAATAGCTTTATTCCTAAAACATCAGCAGCATTAGACGCTATATAAAGTTCATTGTTTTCATCTTTATAAATTATTAATTTAGCTACTTGTTTATTATCTAATGCATTGAAGTAATGTGGTACATATGGTGTATCTGTTTGATTTGAATAATCAATAATATTATCTAATTCATCTTTGCTTATTTCTACGAATGTTCTATTACCTATCTTTTGTAATTTAGATGGGTCTCCTACAGCAAATGCAACAGCAACTATATAGTCAACTAAATAATTATCATCTTTTCTATATACTTCAAATTCTACTGTTTCTATATCATCTTTACTACTATGAGTCTTTTGTAGTTTGAAGACAACTGGTATATAAATATTATCTGTTAATTTAGATAATTCCATTAGATTAGAGATTTCTTTTTCTGTTACTTTTACGAATTCTCTATTTCCTATTATTCTAGATTCACCAGATAGTTCTATGCCAAAAGCAACTGCGACATAATAATCAATATAATATGTTCCATCTTCATCGTATACTTCAAATTGTACTTCTTCCTTTGCTTTAATAGCTGGAATATTTAAGTTAAAGTAAACAGGTTCATATAATGTATCGGTATTTTTAGATATTTCTACTAATGTATCAATGTCTAATTTATTAGCTTTTACAAAGACACGGCTATTAATATTAACAGTATCTAATAAATCACCAACTCCAAATGCAACAGCAACATAATAATCAATATAAAAATTGTCACCATCTTTATATACTTCAAACTGCATTATGATCAACTCCTATTTTATATCATATGATAATTATATCATAAAAAAAACTCTTTTAAAGAGCTTTTTACATATTTTTATTTCTTTTTTTAGCTAATTCATTGCATTGTTTATTGAAGTCTTCCATTGATATTAGACCTTTACTTAATCTATCGTGTAACATAGCTAGTGTTTTATCAGACATTTGATCTCTATCTAATGGATTATTAAAACGTGTACTGTTAACATCATCTATTAAGCCATCATTATAAGTATTTAATTCATTAGCTTGTTTGATATTATCCATTCTTGTTTTAAATTGATTATCTTCACTTAATGGATTATTAAAATTATTTTGATTATTGCTTCCAATTATCATTATTCATCACCGCTCCTATTCTTAAATTGTAATACAATAGGTGTGCCTGTAAAATCAAAATTTTCTCTTATTTTATTTTCTAAGTATCTTTCATATGAGAAGTGTACTAAACCTTTATTATTTACTCTAAAAGTAAACTTAGGTGGATTAATACCTGTTTGAGAAGTAAAGTATATTTTTAATCTTTTACCTTTATAACTAGGTGGTAGATTTAATTGATAAGCATCTAATATTACGTTGTTTAATATACTTGTCTTTATCTCTTTATTAATATTTTGTGATACTTTTATTATTTCTGGCATTAATGTATGAATTCTTTTCTTTGTTAAGGCTGATAAAGTAACAATAGGTGCATATGTTGCGAATTGGAATTCTGCTCTCATTAGTTTTTCAAAATCATTTATAGTAGTATCTGTTATGGTATCCCATTTATTTACTACGAATATTAATCCTTTTCCTTTTTCAATAGCATAACCAGCAATATGTTTATCGTGTTCTTTAATACCTTCTTCAGCATTAATAACTACAATACAGATATCAGATCTATCTATAGCTTTTAAAGATCTTAATAAACTATATTTTTCTACTGATTCAAATACTTTACCTTTTTTTCTCATTCCAGCTGTATCTATTAGTACATATTCTTCATTATTATATTTTAATACAGAATCTATTGAATCACGAGTAGTACCAGCTATATTTGATACAACGACTCTTTCTTCATTTAATAGGGCATTTACTAAAGAGGATTTACCAACATTTGGTCTTCCAATTATACAAAATTTTAATCTATTATCTTCTTTTTCTTCACTTGTGTGAAAGTTCATGGTAACTGAATCCATCAATTCTATATATCCAGTATTATGAATACTACTAATTGGTATATAAGTATCAAAGCCTAATTCATAAAAGTCATATATATTATTTTGAGCATCTTTAACATCTATTTTATTAATAGCGACTATGACTTTTTTATCTGATTTACGAAGAATATCTCTGACTATTAAATCATTATGAGTTAAACCTTCTTTTCCATCGACTATAAATATTACTACATCAGCATCTTTTATGGCGATTTCGGCTTGCATTTTTATTTCGTCATTAAATTCCATTTTAGTAGCATCTATTCCACCAGTATCTATTAAATAGAAACGTTTATTATTATATGATGTTTCTTGATAGATACGGTCTCTTGTTACACCTGGAGAATCTTCTATTATAGATATTTGTTTGCCACATATTTTATTAAATAGAGTAGATTTACCAACATTTGGTCTACCTACTAGTGCAACGGTTGGTATAGCCATAATATCCCCTCCTTTTTTCTCTTGTATTATAACATATTATTGTAAACTTTCCAATAAAAATACTTTTACTTATTTATTGAATAATTATTTAATGATATACTTATAATAGAAGGTGATAGGATGGAGAAAAAGAATAAAATATCTTGGATAGATGATGCTAGAAAGATTACGTCTATATTGATAGTTTTAATGATCGCAATTATTATATTGAGTCAGAGTTTTGCGATTAATAATAATTTAAGTACTATAGATATACTTAAAAATATAGTTAATCATAATGTGGTTTATTTACTATTATTAATATATTTTGTATCTATTAAGACATATTTTGGTAAAAAGAACTTTAATTATTTTAATTTGATATTGATAGCAATATATATGATTACATCTATTACTAGTTTACTTAATTTATTTCAATCTTTAAGTTTAAGTTCTATTATTTCGTTTGTTCTTAATATTACATTATTAATATATATTAGTCATGTATTCTTAAGAAACACTAGATTATGGAAAGAATTAAATTTAAGTAAATCACCTTTTAATGAACTAAGTAATGATTGGTTATTATCAGCCGCTATAGTATTAACTGTTACTAAGTTAGCTGTTACTTTAATATTTACTACTTCTATTGATGGGGCTTTCTTATCATTCTTAGACTGTATATTTGGATGTTTCTTTGTTAGATATATCTATTTATATAGAGATTATTTAGATAAGAAAAGGATTGATTCTGATAATGAAGGAGATTTTTCTGAATATAAAGAGAAAATAAATGACTTTGTTGAAGAAAATGATTTGGATGAGACTATAGACGCTATTAAAGATAAAGTAGATGATATTGGAGATAGTGTAAAAGATGGTGTTACACAAATACTTGATAAGACTGATATAGATGAGAAATTGATTGAGACTAAAGATAAAGTTGTTAATAAGATTACTGGAAAAGAAGAACCACCTAAGAAGAAAAAGCAAACTAAAAAGAAAAAGGTGGTGGAATAATATGAATATGTTTGAAGAAATAGATAAGATTAAAACTGAATTACCTAAAGTAAACAGTATATCTAAGTCTGTTAAAAAGATTAAGCTAAATGTTTATCAAAAAATTGCTATTGGATTAGGTATTTTAGTATTAATAGCTGGTATAGTACTTGGTAGTTTATTTCCAGCTTGTGGTAATGCAGCTTCATATTATTCTGGAGTTTGTTTAACTACGGAATTTAATGTTTCATTGATGATCGTTTGTTGGTTAGCTGGATTCTTGGTATGCCTTGTTATATATGGAATGGGACATATTATACAACTACTTAGTGAAATTAGTGAAAAATTGAAGTAAAATTATTAAAATTGTTGTAATAATTCTTGCTATTAAAAGGAATATATGCTACATTTATGTTGTAAGCATAACTTATGCTTAATTAGATATAGGGAGGTATAATGATTATGAAGAAAGTAGAATTAGTAGAAGCTGTTGCAACTGCAACTGGATTAACTAAAGCAGATGCTACAAGAGCAATTGATGCAACTTTTGCAACTGTAACTAAAGCATTAGTTAAGGGAGATAAAGTTCCACTAGTAGGATTTGGAACATTCGGAGTTTCTAAGAGAGCTGCTCGTGAAGGTCGTAATCCAAGAACTGGTGAAACAGTTAAGATTGCTGCTAGAAAAGCTGTTACTTTCAAAGCAGGTACTGCTTTAAAAGAAGCTGTAAACAAGTAATTATTTTCGAAAAAAAATTGAGCCTAGATATTGGGCTCTTTTTTTTTGTGTGTTATAATAAAGTTGGGAGTTTAGATTTAAGCTGAATGATGAGGTGAAATAATTAATGTTAGATGTATCTCTAAAATTACTTAAAGAGATTACTAGTCATGGCTTTAAAGCTTATATTGTGGGGGGATTTGTTAGAGATTATATTATTGGTATAAGATCTAACGATATTGATATTGCAACAAGTGCAACTCCTAAGGATATAAAAAATATATTTGCAGATAGCTGTTTACCTAATGAAGATTATGGTTCTGTTACTGTTGTTTTAAAAGGTGTTCGTTTTGAGATAACTACTTTTAGACGTGATATTGGATACATAGATAATCGTAGACCAGCTGAGATTAAATATATTGATGACTTATTAGAAGATTTAAAAAGAAGAGATTTTACTATTAATACTTTATGTATGGATGATGAAGGACAAATAGTAGATTTATTAAATGGTAGAGAAGATATTGATAATAAAATAGTACGATGTGTTGGGGATGCTGATAAGAAGTTTTCTGAAGATGCTCTTCGTATATTAAGAGCTATTAGATTCGCAACAATATTAGATTTTAAATTAGATGATGACACAGTAAAAGCTATTAAAAACAATAAGCATTTAATTAGAAATTTGTCTTTTAATAGAAAAAAAGAAGAGTTGGATAAAATATTTAGTAGTACTTATGCTAAAAATGGTATAAAATTATTATTAGATTTAGAGATAGATAAAGAATTAGATATTTCTGGATTAGAAAATGTTAAAGTAACTAATAGTCCTATGGATATATGGTGTGTTTTAGATGTTAGTGATCGTTATCCATTTACTTCTGCTGAAAAGGAAGTAATTAGAAATATTAAGACAGTTTTAGGTCACAATAATTTAGATCCTATGTTATTATATACTTATGGATTATATGTTAATAGTGTTGCTGGTGAAGTAAGTGGCATTGATATAAAAGATGTTACTGAGGCTTATAGTAATTTAGTAATACATGGTAGACGTGATATTAATATTACTAGTGAAGAGATTATGAAATTACTTAATAAGGAACCAGGTAGTTATTTAAAAGATATATATAGTGATATAGAAAGAGAAATACTTTATCGTCGATTAAGTAATGATAAAGAAAAGATATGTAAATATATTATAAAGAAATATTAGAATGGAAGTGGGTCTCATGAAAAGATACATTAAATGCTTAGTATTGTTGATCATTAGTGTATGTGTTTTTAATGTATATGCAATTGAATATAATCCATATGATACTATTCCTATTACTTCTACTAATGCTACTATACGTACTAAAACATTTAATTATAATGGAATTACTTATAATAAAAAGTTAGATGAGACTAGTAGTACAAACTTTACTTTTAGTGGTATTGTTAATAATACTAAAAAGAGAATTCCAGTTACGATAACAATCGGTTTATTTGATAAGGATGGTAAGAATATTGGTACTATATTCTATTGTACTAAGAGGGATTATGATAGTAAGTTCTCTGGATTAGAGATTAAATCTGGTAAAAGTACCGCTTTTAAAATAAGTGTTAAAAAGAAATATCTTGTAGATAATAAGAGTGCTAATGAAATAGTTAGTTACTCAATACTTAGTGATAATGAAGTATGTGAGGCTGTAAAGTTTGATAGATATAAGGGTCTTACTTTAGCGGAAATTCAAGATGGAATTAAACCTCCTGATGAGAAAAAACCAGAAGAGAAAAAATTTGATTTAGGATTTTTAAAGACTATTAGTGGTAATTTAGCTGCTGGATTCTTTATTATTTCTATAATAATTGCGATTATTGCTTATATATTCTATTGTTATATATTAAATAGTTTATATAAGAAAATGTATAATACAGCGTCATCTTTAGTATTTGTACCAATTGTTAATAGTTTTATTAGTGTTAAGATGGCATTTGGTCCAATTGTTGCACTTATATGGGCTGGTATATTTGGATTAGGTGTATTATTATCATTATTGAATATTAATCTTATTGCTATATTCGCTAGTATTATATTAACAATAGCTTTATTAGCTTGTATCGTTAAATTAATTACTAAGAAATATGAATTATTCTATTTTGATCCTAATATGATTAAAGCTAAAAATGATGGTGTTGAAAAGAATAAGAAAAAAGATGGCAGTGATAATAAGTTTATTAATACTAATCAAGATGCTATTAAACAAGGTTTATTAAAGAATGATGAAGAGTCATTACTTGATGATACTTCTGCTGAAGCAGTTAAAATTAATTTAAATTATTCAGAGGCAGATGTTGAGAAGGCTAGTGATGATTACTTTGATGTTTCATCAGGATATGGTGATACAGGAGCAACTCCAATAGAAAAGAAAAATAATAGTAATGAAAATAATTTAGTAGACTTTATGGGTAAAGAAATTGATCATAAAGGAGAAACTGGAGGAGAAGTTACTACTGATTATTCAACTATATTAGATTTAGATGACGATGACGATAGTGAATCAACATTTGATGATGATTTTCCTAATGATGATTAGATAGAAATTAGTTTTCTATCTTTTTTTTGATATTTATGATAATATATAAACAAAAAAGGAGATGATATGATGAATTCTAAATATCTAACTTTTTTTAAAGATGGGAATATAGTTTTACCTTTATTCTTATATAAGAACTATAAGGAGTTAAAATTAGAGATTGGCGAATTATTATTCTTATTATATGTACATAGTATTGGGAATAAACATTTATTTGATCCAGAATTGTTTTCTAATGATTTAGGTTTAGATATGATGGAGATTATGACTTATGTTTCTAATTTAACTGATAAAGGATTTATTAAAGTAGAAACTATTAAGAATGATAAGGGGTTAATGGAAGAGATAATAGATCTAGAAGGATTTTATAATAAAATATCATTATTATTAATGGAAGATGCTAATAATGCTAATAATAGTTCTGAATCTGATATTTATGAAGTGATAGAGAAAGAATTTGGTAGAACATTAAGTCCTATGGAATATGAGATTATTAAGGCATGGCTTGATAATAATATGAGTGAGGAATTAATAAAAGAAGCTATAAAAGAGGCTACATTTAATGGAGTTTCTAATTTGAGATATATTGATAAGATATTATATGAATGGGGTAAAGCTGGTATTAAGACTAGTAAAGATGTGGATGAGAATCGTAAGAAGAGGAATGCTCGTAAAGATGATAAAGATAGTAATGTAGATATGGCTATGGTTGATTGGAACTGGTTTGATGATGACGAATAGGATAGAGGATTATCTTGATGAGCTGTTTCCTAATCCAAAGTGTGAATTATTATATAATTGTGATTATGAGCTATTAATGGCAATAGTTTTAAGTGCTCAATCTACTGATAAGAGAGTTAATAGTGTTACGCCTATTATATTTTCTAAGTATAAGACTTTAGAAGATCTTAGTAAGGCTAATATAAGTGATTTAGAAGAAATAATTAGACCAGTTGGTTCTTTTAGAAAAAAGAGTAGTTATTTAATTGAAATTGCTAGAATACTAGTTAATGATTATAATGGGGTAGTACCTACTGATCACAGTATACTTACTTCTTTTCCAGGAGTTGGTAGAAAGACAGCTAATGTGTTTTTAGCTGAATATTACAATTATCCAGCTATTGCGGTTGATACTCATGTTGAAAGAGTCTCTAAAAGGCTAAAATTAGCTTATTTGAGCGATGATGTTTTAGATGTAGAGAGGAAGTTAATGAAGAAGTTTAAGAAAGTGAATTGGGCTAAAAGGCACTTACAAATGGTTTTATTTGGTAGATATTATTGTAAGGCTATTAAACCAGAATGTAGTTCTTGTAAATTAAATGATATTTGTAGAGAAAAAAAGAAGAATCTTAATTGATTCTTCTTTTATTATGGCGTTGGATTTTCACCAGGATCTTCTGGGGTTTCAGGTTCAACTGGTTCTACTTTTTTAGTTAATGTAGCAGTAGCTGCAGCTGACTTAACCTCATTATATCCTTTATATGTTCCGATTACTTTATATACAGATTGATATGGATCAGCAGGTGTAAATGAATATGAAGTACCACTTGTCCAATCTAGTAATTCAGAACCATAATATACATTATATCCGAAAGTACCATATTCACTCTTTCCTAATGGACCAGGTGATGTTGGTCTCCAAGATAATGTTACTTGTCCTGTTGCCTCATTAAGTGTTACAGATAATCCACTTGGTGCTGGAATAGTATATGATGAATAATCAGTTTCAGTAGGTTCTTTACCTTTCTTGAAATATTCATATATAGTAGCACTTCCTGGACCGGCTAGTTTTGGTGGATTAGTTCCAGCAGCTATACCAATCTTAACAACACTATTTGGCATTTTAAATGCTTCTCTATTTGATTCCATAGCTCCACTTGAAACTAAGGCATTAAATAATCTATCTTTTTGAATCGTCGCTGGTACGTTATGTAATACGTATCCTTGAGCAATTGATTCTTTTGTGAAATCATCATATCCATACCACATACCAATAACTGTCTTAGTTGAATATCCTATTACCCATGAGTCACGGATTGCATCTCCTGGCATGTTATAACGATTCATAGTTATTTCGTCAAAGTTAGTTGTTCCTGTTTTACATGCTACATTTTTTGGAGTACCACCAGTTAAGGCAACGTCTTGTAAGACACTTGATATCATGAAAGCTGTAGCATCAGACATAACTTTTCTCTTATTAGCTTTATGTTCTACTTCTTTGTTAGTTGAACGATATAGTATTTTACTTACTGAATATGGTTCGTTATAGTAACCTCCATTTGAGAAGGCAGCATAGGCAGCAGCCATTTCTAGTGGAGAAACTCCAGTGAAGGCTCCAATTGAATGAGCTTCATGTAGAGCAATTGTATCTACAACATCATTTTTATTTTTAGGATTATAACAAGTATTCTCATCATGGTTGTAACTATAGCCAGATGGGCATATTTCTGGAGTAATACCTAAATTAGTAACAAATTCAGCAATCTTTTTGTTTTCAACTTGTTGGAAGGCTTTTAGAGCTGGTATATTACGTGATGCAGATAATGCTCTACGTAAAGTAATATTACCATAGTATCCACCATCCCAGTTTTTAATTGATCTACCACCTGAATAAGTATAAGGAGCATCATTAAACATTTGATATGTTGACCAATCATTATATTCAATACCAGGACCATAATCAAATAATGGTTTTGCTGTTGAACCTGGTTGACGTCTTATATCTGTAGCATAATTTAATTGACTTAGGTTAGCATTAGTACGTCCGTTAATATTACGTCCGTTACCAACAGCTATTATTTTACCTGTTTCACTATCTAAAACAGCTACACCAGTTTGAACTCTATCATTAATCCATCCATATGTTTGTCCACTTAATACTGAGTTAACAGCATCTTGTCTAGATCTATCTAAGTTTGTATAAACTTTTAAAGATGTAGTATATGGATTTACTTTATAAGTATCTTTTACTTCTTGTACTACTGTATCAATATAACCTTGATATTTATTAGCTGTTACAGCAGTAGGTTCTACTGTTAGGCTTTCTACTGGAATAGAATTAGCTAAATCTTGTTCTTCTTTTGTAATATATCCATGCTTTTTCATCAAGTATAATACAGTCTTACGTCTTTCAGTAGCATTTATTGGATTGACATTTGGTCTATAGTAGTTAGGTGATTTAAACATACCAGCTAGAATAGCAGCTTCACTTAGATTTAAATCTGTAACACTTTTACCAAAGTAAGCACGAGATGCTTCTTCAACTCCATATATATTTCCACCTAAGAAGTGGTTATTAACATAGAATTCTAATATTTGTTCTTTTGAATAATTCTTTTCTAGTTTAAATACAGCTAGATAAATATCCTCGAATTTTCTTATTATACCAGCTACACCTGAATCTGCTTTAGCGTCAGTGAAGCTGTTTTTTACAACTTGCATTGTAATAGTTGAAGCACCACCAGCTCCAGAATTACCTGAGAATTGTCCAACTGCTGCTTTAGCAAAACGAGGAGCATCAAATCCATTATGTTGGAAATATCTTGAGTCTTCTGTTGCGACTATAGCATCAACTAAAACTTCTGGCATTTGATCATATTTAATTTTTTCACGTTTTTCAGATCCTAGTTTAGCGAATTCTCTATCGTCTTTGTCATATAGAATTGTAATTTCTTTGGTATTTAATTGTTCTTCTTTAAACTTAGGATCAGCTTCTACCTTAATATAAATCATAAAGGCTGAGAAAGCAGCTAATCCGCATATTCCTAAGAATAAGAAGATTATTAAGAAGAAATTAAGAATTCTTTTCTTTCTTTTTTGATTTTTAACTTTTCTTAGTAATTGAGCAGCACCTACTATAATGGCAATACCAACAGCTGTTAGTAAAGTCATAATAATACCAAATGTTAAATAACATAGTAATAAGATAGCTACTATACCAAGACCACAAGCTATCTTGATATTTCTATCATTTGTTTTATTTTTTTCTACTCTTCTTTTTACTTGATGTGTTTTACTGCTAGTATATCTTTTATGAGTAGAACTTGTTCTACTAGGTCTTCTTCCTTTTATATCTTTTTTTTGCATATTAGATACCTCCAATTAAGTCGTCTATTATTTTTAAGTAATCTATTCTTGGATTATAATTATCTTTAATTAAATATCCAACTTCTTTAAAATAAGATATTGGAATAGATTTTCTTTGGCTTGTATTAATAAAATTTACTAAATCTTTTGCTAATAAAAGGTATGTTTCATTTAATTTAGTAAATCTTACTATTAAAAAGGCTATTCCATTATGTCTATCTATATTTTCTAAATGTTTAATTTGATGAGCATGAATATTACTCAATGAAAAAGAAGTTCTATTAATGGTTTCTTTTGCTTCAAAATCAATATAATAACCTTTATATAGTCCATTATAGTCTGTTGTAGATGGAACAGTGAAAAATGCTTCTGTTATTACAGCTTTATCACGAGATGGATAATCTACTTTAGTTATTTTAATAGGAGTGGGTTTTTTATAGATAATGGCTTTATCAATACTTCTATAATATTCATTAGAAATATTGATATCATTTTCTAGACTCATTCCTCTATTGTCATAAGCAATATCTTTTTTATTTTTAGTATGATTTACTTCTTTTTTTATTCCATTTGGGTAATTCATCTAATCACCTTATATTATTATACTATATAATTTATTATTTTTCTATAAGTTTTATATATTTTGTTAGAGGTAATTTAATTGACAAATAATAGTAATAATGACATAATATTACTGTAAGGGATTGGTGATAAAATGTATCAAAATAAGATAACACTTATGCCTCAAGATATTTTAGAGAAAGAATTTAAAATAGATACTCGAGGATATCGTTTAAGAGAAGTAGATCAGTTTTTAGATACTATTATTGGCGATTATGAGCAATTTTTAAATATTATTAATAGTTTAGAGAAAGAAAAGTCTGATTTATTGGCTGAAATAGTTAATTTAAAACAGGAACTTAGAAATTCTAAATTAAATATGGAAGTTGCAAATAATAATACTAATAATGGTGAAGTTACTAATGTTGATATATTACGTAGATTATCTCAATTAGAAAAGATGGTTTACAATATGAGTGATAAGAAGGAAAACAATTAATATACGGCAAACGCTGGAGTTCTTGAGACTCTTGAGGAAAGTCCATGCTCTCACAGACTGCGATGTCTGTAGTGTTCGTGTCTAGGGAAAAAATAACCTAGAGTAGCTTAGGCTAACGGCGGATTAATTTCCTAAGTCTATGATATGGAAAAATCTGTAAAGTGCCGCAGTGACGATGTCTTTGGAAACAAAGAAGTGAAACGAGGTAAACCCCGCGAGAGAGAAATCCAAAATTGGTAGGAGAGATCTAACGAAAGAAATGAATGGAGTTAGGGACCGAGTAATCGGTAGATAGATGTTTGTCGCCTTAATAGGTACAGAACATGGCTTATGTATATTATTTGTTTAATAAAGAGGTGTTGTATGAAGGAGATAGGTGAATATTTAAAGCGAACAAGAATTAAAAATGGCGTCAGTATTACAGAAGTAGCAGAAGACTTAGATTTTTCTACAACATTATTAGAAAATATAGAAAGTGGTAATGTAAGAGCTTTTAAGGATGTATATGAACTAAAGGACGCAATGAAGTTGTATGCTAAATATTTAGGTCTTGATTCTGAAAAAGTAGTAGATGAGTTTAACGGTTTTTTATTTCAACATACATCTAAAATATCTCTAGAAGATATTAAAGCTGCGCAAAAGAAACAAGAGGAAGCTAATGAAAAGAAAGTAAAATCACCTTATACTAAGGAATATAAAGAAAAAATTAATAAGATTCCTATAGTAGCAGTTGTTGTTGCTTTAATCATTCTGATTCTTTTTATATGGTTTATTTTAAGCAGAATTAATAAAGCTCCTACAAGAGTTGATGAGTTGATGCCTAATGTTATAGAAAGGAGTAGAATGTATGAATTTACCAACTAAACTAACTGTACTTAGACTTATTTTATCTGTAGTTGTAATTGCTATATTATGTATACCTTTTCATTTATTTGGATTTAAGTTTCCAGAGTATGATGTAAATGGTGTTATTTTATCATTACAATATATTTTAGCTGGAGTTTTCTTTGTAATTGCTAGTGTTACAGATTGGGCTGATGGTTATATAGCTAGAAAATATAACTTAGTTACTGATACTGGTAAAATGCTAGATGCTATTGCTGATAAAGTATTAGTAAACTCAGTATTAATTATTTTAGCTGCTCAAGGTTGTTTCCATGTAATTATTCCAGTTGTTATTGTACTTAGAGACATAGTAGTTAATGCTATTAAGATGGAAGCTGCTTCTAAAGGTAAAGTAGTAGCTGCTATTAAGAGTGGTAAGCTAAAGACTGCATGTTTAATGACAGGATTAGTACTTGTATTTATTAATAATATTCCATTTGAATTTATTAATATAAGAGTAGATCAATTCTTATTATATTTTGCAGTAATTATGTCTATTATTTCTGGTATACAATATTTTGTATTAAATAAAGAAATAATATTTGGAGAAAGCAAATAAAATAATTCAACAAAAAAATAAGTCAAAAAAACTCTTTTGTATAAAGAGTTTTTTATTTTTTAATAAAAAAAGGAGTGTAAAACATTAAAACAAACGTTCGAAAAAGTATTGACTTTTTAAATTAATGTATTATACAATTATTTTGTAAGTTATTTTCGAGGAGGATTTATGAAAGCAGTTAAAGAAAGTGATTCTAAAGATAAGGCTTTAGAACAGGTATTAAATGATATAGAAAAACAATTTGGTAAAGGTTCAATTATGAAGCTTGGTGAAAATAAACATATGAAAGTAGATGTTGTATCAAGTGGAATTTTATCATTAGATATTGCTTTAGGAGTAGGTGGATATCCTAAAGGTAGAATTATAGAAATATATGGTCCAGAGTCTTCTGGAAAAACTACTTTTGCTTTACAAGCGATTGCAGAACATCAAAAAGTAGGTGGAAGAGCAGCTTTTATTGATGCAGAACATGCTCTTGATCCAGTTTATGCAGAAAGACTTGGAGTTAATATTGATGAATTATTATTATCACAACCAGATACTGGAGAACAAGCATTAGAAATTTGTGATGCTTTAGTAAAGAGTGAGGCTATAAGTATTATAGTTATTGATTCTGTTGCGGCATTAGTTCCACAAGCTGAAATTGATGGAGAAATGGGAGATTCTCATGTAGGATTACAAGCTCGTTTAATGTCACAAGCATTACGTAAGTTAAATGGAACTATTAGTAAAACTAATACTACAGTAATCTTTATTAATCAATTAAGAGAAAAAGTTGGAGTTATGTTTGGTAATCCAGAGACAACAACTGGTGGTAGAGCATTAAAGTTCTATTCTACTGTAAGACTTGAAATTAGACGTAGTGAACAATTAAAAATGGGTGAAGGTGTAGTTGGTAATAAAACGACTGTTAAAGTTGTTAAAAATAAAGTGGCACCTCCATTTAAGAGTTGTGTAGTTGATATAATGTATGGAGAAGGAGTATCAAGAGAAGGTGAAGTAATTGATCTAGCTGCTGATGCTGGAATAATTGAAAAGACTGGAGCTTGGTATGCATATAATGGAGAAAAGTTAGGACAAGGTAAAGAAAATGTTAAATTACTTCTTAAAGATAATCCAGAATTATGTCATGAATTAGAAGAAAAAGTTAGAGAATACTATGATATAGAAATAAATGATAGTAAGAAAGAAAAGAAGAAAGAAGATTAATTCTTTCTTTTTTGTTATAATTAAAGTGGTGATATTATGAAGAAATTAAGTGAAATAATTGATACAGATTTAGGTATTAGTATTGCTGGTATTACAGATGATTCAAGGAATGTCAAAGATAACTATTTATTTGTGGCTACTCATGGGTATAATGTAGATCATTTTGATTATATAGATGATGCTATTAAAAATGGGGCTAGTTTTATTATCAGTGATAGAGAGATTAATAATTATCCACATTTAGTTGTTGATGATATAGATAATTACTATTATGAGTTGTGTGAAAAATTTTATGAAGTATCACCAAAAGAGTTTTATTTAATAGGAGTAACTGGTACTGATGGTAAAACTACTACGACATCAGTTATTAATCAGATAATAGATAATAGTGCTTATATTGGTACTAATGGGTTATATGTTAAGAATAAGATATATAGTACTAATAATACTACTCCATGTGTTTCTGAGTTATATAGGGCTTTAAAAATTGTTAAAGATAATAATATTAAGATTATAGTCATGGAAGTATCTAGTGAAGCATTATTACATGATAGGTTAAAGAATTTTAAGTTTGACATTATAGGTTTTACTAATATTACAGAAGATCATTTAAATATACATAAAACATTAGATAATTATATAAAATGTAAAATGAAATTATTAGAGTTATTAAAGAATAATGGTTATTGTGTTATTAATGGGGATGATAATAATTTACAAAAAATTAGATGTAAACATTTAGTTAGTTTTGGTGTAAATAATGGCTGTGATTATGTAATAAAAGATGTTAAATATGATAGTAGTGTAAATTATTATGTTAATGATGTTTTATTAAAGTCTCCATTATTTGGTATTTATAATGTTTACAATGTTACGATGAGTTATGTTATTTCTAAAATATATGGTGTTAAAGAAAAAGATATAATTGATAAGATTAGTAAAATTAAAACTATTAGTGGTCGTAGAGAAGTACTTAATTTTGGACAAGAGTATACTATTATTCTTGATTATGCACATACTTATAATGGTATTTTAAATATATTGGATAGTGTTAGTAATTATAAAGACATTATTGTTGTTACTGGATGTGCTGGGGGAAGAGAGAAAGAAAAGAGAAGTAAAATAGGTAAAATGATACTTGATAAGTGTAATACAGCTATATTTACTATGGATGATCCAAGATATGAGAATGTAGACGATATCATTGATGATATGGTTAAAGATAGTAAAAAGTCATATATTAGAATTATCGATAGAAAAAAGGCTATTTATAAAGCATTTAGTATAGCTAAAAAAGGTAGTGTAGTATTAATACTTGGTAAAGGAAGAGATAATTATATGGCTATTGAAGATAGAAAAGAAGATTATAATGATTATGATGTTATAGAAAAGTACTTTACGTAAAAATAATAATTATTAATTGTTTGATTAATAATTATTTTTTTTATTTGATACAATAATAGTGGTGAGTATTATGCAATGTCCTAAATGTGGTAATAAAGTTAGTGAGGGTTCTAGATGTTGTCTTCATTGTGGGACTATGATGGAACAAGTAATAGCTGCTAACCAAAATGGAGCAGTTAATCAGCCTACTAATGGTTTTACACAACAAACTAATAATTTCAATTCCGTAAATCAACCACAACAACCTATGCAACAACAAGGCTATGTTCAACCAACAGGAATTGTTCAACAATCAAGTGGTAGAGATGATAAAATAAAGGAATATTACAAATACTATTTTGGTAAGAGTTATAATAAAGTAATAAATTCTAATTTTTCACTTGGTACATTTTTCTTTAGTCCTTTATGGTTATTAGGATATAAATTGTATTCTCAAGCAGTTTCTTACTTTTTTACTATATTAGCTCTTGAGGTAGTATCTTCTTTAGTATTATTTTTTGGTGCTATTCTTCTTGGGCCTTTAGTATCTGTTATTTCTTTAATCTTTTTTATAATTATAATTGTAATATCTGTAAGATATGCAAAAAGTTTCTATTCAGATCGTTTAATGAAAGCAAATAATGATATTAGAACTATTATGAATAATACAGAAAATGAAGAAGAAAGAATAAGAATGTGTAAAGATGCTGGAAAACCAATTTATCCAATATTATTCTTAGTAGCGCTTCCTTGGATTCTTGCTTTAGTCGCTATAGTGTTATCAATTTTCGGATCTGTTAACTCAGCTACTTTAGTTGTTGATAATTCAAGAAAAGATTCAGCTGTAGATAAGGCACGTGAGTATATTTTTATAACTAGAAGTGACATATTATCTGGAAAAGTTGTTCCAGTTGATGGCAGTAAATTTGAAGATAAACATGCATATTATATGTTGATAGATACTTCTAAAGATAGTAAAGAATATGTTTATAATGAATATAACTCTTCTTCTGATAATAATAAGGGAATAGTAATATTTGATTATGGTAATACTAGTAAATCATATTTTATTTGTTTAGATACTTCTTTTGGTTCTAATTATAATGTGTCTGAAGATGGATATCCTATCTTTGAGGCGAATATAAAAAGATCGGTTGTCGAAAAGAATAGAACTTGTGATATTAAACAAACAATAAAAATGTATAGAGCTAAACAATTAGTATATAAAGATAAATAAAAGTGCTTAAAAGCACTTTTTTGTTTACTTGACAACTATGTAAAATAAAACTAAAATAGAGTTAGATTATGTCTAATAATCTAGATGGAGGTAATTATGAATAGTATAGTAATCTCCATTTTACTTGTTGTTGTAGGCATCGTTGTAGGTCTAGTAGGAGCTCTTATTGTTAATAGTTTAAGAGGCAATATGGCATCTAAAAAAGCTGATAGTTTAATCAATCAAGCTAAAAAAGAGATTGAAAAGCTAAAAAGAGATGCAGCTATGGAACAAAAAGAAGAAGCTCGTAAAATGAAAATGGATTTAGATAAAGAAATTCGTGAGAAGAAAGATGAAATAAAGGAATCTGAAAATAGATTACTACAACGTGAAGCTAGTATTGATAAGCGTGATGAAATGTTTCAAAAACGTGAGGCTGGGCTAGATGAACGTGAAGAAAAATTAGAATCTCGTCAACTAGAAATCCAAGAAGAAAAAAGTAAAGTGGAGGAAATTAAGAAAGAACAACTTGATTTACTTGAAAAAATTTCAGGATTTTCCAAAGATAAAGCTCGTGAATTAGTTATGAGCAAAGTTAAGGAAAATATGTCTAAAGAAATAGCTGAATATATTAAAGAAAGAGAAGATGAGGCTAAACTAGAAGCAGATAAGACTGCTAGAGAGTATATTGTTACTTCTATGCAAAGATATGCTGCTGATATAGCTAATGAACAAACTATTACAGTAGTTGATTTACCTAATGATGAAATGAAAGGTAGAATCATTGGTCGTGAAGGTAGAAATATTCGTACTATTGAAGC
>JAEEGL013920938.1_pt1 | contig 29133 bp, 31 predicted proteins | sample 9134231 | NCBI WGS metagenome assembly JAEEGL01 (sample SAMN16246548, study PRJNA631951) | gut metagenome | biome: gut microbiome; feature: rumen; material: fiber-attached | host: Bos | place: Iran: Karaj | collected 2018-10 | reverse complement strand
TTGTATATCTTTTTACTTTTCCTCCATCTAATAAGTATTGTTGCCTAGCAGTTTTTGCTACTGTATTTACTTCATTACTAAATGAATCTATTCTTGCTTTACTATACATTTTTAATACTGCAGGTAATGCCATTATTACTAGTATTGCTAAAATGGCTATTACTGCTAGTAATTCTACTAATGTAAATCCCTTATTCTTCATATTATCACCTACTTAATTGTATCTAATTAAATATTATGTGTCAATTCATTAATAATACGTTTACATTAAAAAAATCCTAGATTTTACTCCAAGATTATTTTAAATTAAACATTCCTAAAATATTTTCACCAGCATATGTTGAAGGTAATTTACCATCCCATTTTTCTATAAATTGCTTTGATATTAAATTATCAGTTAAACTTTGTTTCATTAAATCATTTGCTTTCTTAGTTGCTTCTGCTTCTACTAATTTTGCTTCTGCTTCTAATTTAGCTTTTTCTAATTTTTGTTCTGCAACTTGTTTTTCTTCAATTGCTTTAGTATACTCAGGACTAAATGTCAAATTAGTAATATTAAAATTATCAATTACTATTCCATATTTTTTAACTTTTTCTTGCAATTCTTCCATACATTTTTGTGATACTTCACTTCTTTTTGTAATCACTTCAGCAGCAGTATATTTAGCTATAGTAGCTTTAATACTTTCTTTAATAGCTGGATCTAATATGGTTGATTCATAATTATTTCCCACTGTTTTATATAAATAAGTTGCTTTTTCACTTTCTATCCTATAGTTAACCGCTAAATCTGTTTCAATGGTTTGTAAATCTTTACTTGAACTTTCAGTTATTAATTCTAATTTTTGTACCTTAATATTAACTACTACTATTTTTTCTATAAATGGTATTTTAAGATTAAATCCTTCATCCAATTTTGTATTAACTATTTTACCAAATCTAACTTTTAAGCCAACTTCACCACTCTTAATAGTTTGGAAACTACTAAAAAGTACTACCAAACACACTAAAATAATTAGAAAAATAATACCATACTTTTTTATATCGCGAATTTTCATATTTAATCCTTTCATTTCTTAAATAATGTACTAAGTAGTCCTCTTCCAAGACTAGCCCCTACATTTCCACCTAAAGTTTTTCCAAATTTTCCACCTATTTTATTTCCTACACTTTTACCCATTTCTCTTCCAACAGTTCCTACTACTGAATTTCCTATCGTTTTCATGGCTTTATTTCTAGCACTTGATGCCTGTTTTGCTTTCTTTTCTTCCTCTTTAGCTTTTTTCTCTGCTTCTTTTGCTGCTTCTTTTTCTTCTAAAGCTTTTTGAGCTGCTTCTTCTGCAGCTTTAGCATCTTCAATTCCTTTTCTTTGTAAGAATTCATATGCAGAATCATTATCTATAGCTTTAGCATACTTGCTATATAATAGGCTTTCTTTAATTTTATTATCCCTTTCACTATCACTTATTGTTCCGAAATTACATTGTGGTGGTAAAATATACGCCTTTTCTGCTATACCAGGAATACCATCTTCACCCAAGAATGAAACAACCGCTTCACCAGTTCCTAAAGATAATATAGTTTCATAGGTATTAAATTCAGGATTAGATCTAAATGATTCAGCAGCAGCCTTTACAGCTTTTTGTTCTAAAGGTGTATATGCTCTTAGACCATGTTCAACTTTATTTCCCAATTGTGACAAAACCCCATTAGGAATATCTTTTGGGTTTTGAGTACAAAAATATACCCCCACACCTTTTGATCTAATTAATTTAACCATCTGTTCAATCTTATCCAATAATACCTTTGGAGCATCATCAAATAATAAATGTGCTTCATCAAAGAAGAATACCATTTTTGGCTTATTTAAATCTCCTACTTCAGGCAACGTTTCAAATAATTCAGACATCATCCATAATAAGAATGTTGAATATAATTTTCCATTATTAATAAGTGTGGAACTATCTAATATATTAATCATTCCCCTGCCATTATCCTGAGTCAACCAATCACAGATATTTAATGCAGGTTCACCAAAAAATACATCTCCACCCTCTTTTTCCAGTGAAACTAATGCTCGAACTATAACTCCAATTGAAGCACTACTTATTTTTCCATAATCTTCTTCATATTCTTTAGAATTCTTATCAACATATGATAAAATTGATTTTAAATCTTTAGTATCAGTAAGTAATAAGTTATTATCATCTGCTATTTTAAATACAACATTTAATATATCTGTTTGTAAATCATTTAATCCTAGAATTCTTGACAATAATAAAGGACCCATTTCAGAAATAGTTGTTCTAACTTGAATACCTTTTTTTCCATAAATATCCCAAAAAGTAACTGGAAAACCTTTATATGAAAAATTATAATCAGAAAGGCCAAATCTTTCTATTCTTTCCTTCATATTTTCAGTTTCATCACCCGGATTCATTATACCGGCAATGTCACCTTTAACATCAGCCATAAATACTGGGACTCCCATTTCACTAAAAGTTTCAGCAAGTACTTTTAATGTTACTGTTTTTCCAGTTCCTGTAGCACCTGCAACTAAACCATGTCTGTTAACCATTTTAGGTATAATAAATAAAGGCTCACCTTTTTCATTATTAGCTACCCATATTTTTTCATCTCTAACCATAAAAAACTCCTTCTTAATAAAACAAAATTTCTAATATTAGTATAAAATTTATTTATAAAAAAAACAAGTATTTTAAAATTTAAAAGAAGCTATTTAGCTTCTACTATTAATTTAATTGCAGTTTTTTCCTTCTCATCTATAATAACATCATAAAAAGCAGGGGTACAGATCAAATTTAATCCAAGAGGTGCAACGAATCCTCTAGCAATTGAAATTGCTTTAATTGCTTGATTTACTGCTCCAGCACCTACAGTTTGAATCTCAACTGACTTATTTCCTTCCCTAAATGAATTTGCTATACTTCCAGCAACTTTTTGAGAAATACTTTTACTTGATACTTTAATTATATCCATATATTTTCACCTCAATAAATTTATATGAATGTTTTTATAAAAAAATGCATTAAAAAAGTAACATTAATCAGTTACTTTTAGTTTCTTTATTTGTATCCTTTTTAGTTGGTTTTATTTTTTTTCTTTTAGCTACCTTTTTAACTTCTTTCTCTTCAGAAATAATTTTAGGTGTTTGAGAGGTTTTACCACTTATTCCTAGATTAATTACCTCACCATTTGCTAAATATTTATTAAAAGTATTATTGTTAATTAATATTATTAATAATGGTTCAATTAAACTTAATAAACCAAATGCTATAAAGTAATATCCTAAAACCTCATTAAATATTGTTTCTGTAAAATAGAATCTAATAGCTACTAATAATCCTAAAAAAACTAACAATAAAGTTATAGAAAATTTAGCAACTACGAATGGATTACTATCATCTTCAAGCTTTTTAGAATAAAATCCTTTATTAAGCGTATTTGCTATAGAATACATTAATATAGAACATCCTAAGATAAAATAATTACAATAGAAATTAGCATTTATTAATGAAAATGCACCAACTATTACATTAATTAAAGCAAAGAATAAAAATTCATAATCACCTTTTCTTCTGTTAGTAAAGTAAGCTACTACTGCAAAGAATGCAACTATAAAAAATGCTACATACAAATATCTTAAAGTATAATAACTACTAATATCTTTCATTGATAATATTACAAATCCCATTATTGCAATTATTAAATACAAAGCTATGTCTACAAAAACTATGTATTTATCTGTTTCTGATATTATTATTTTTTTCATTTTTAAATCACCTACTACCCTTCATATTCATTCTTATCTTTATATCCAAAGAAATTATATTTTTCATCAAAGAAATTGTATATTATTTTAAGTAGAGCAACAACTGGAGTTGCAATTACCATTCCAAATACTCCAAATAAATATTCAAATACTAATAATGAAATAATTATAGTTATAGGACTTAAGTTCATTTTTTTACTCATTACTAGTGGTTGCAATACATTACCTTCGATAGTTTGAACAACAAGTATAAATGCAAGAGTTAATATACCTATTATTGAACTTTGTGAAAAACCAATGGCTCCAGCTACAGCAGCTCCCAAATAAGGACCAATATATGGTATTAAATTTGTTACCACACATACGAATGCAACTAATATTGGAGCATTCAATCCTATTATTGAAAATCCTATTACAGAAACAATAAATAGTAATAATGATAACCATAATGTTCCACTTATGAAAGAATACAAAGATTCATTTAACAATCCCATTAATTTTATTGCTTCACCTCTAAAATTTTTAGGTAAAAGTTCAATAAAACCTTCGCTAAATTTATCAAAATCATATAATATATAAAATCCTAGGATTAAACTTAATGCAATAGTTCCAACTCCACTTATCATAGATGAAATTATATTCATTGCTGTAGTTGGAAGCCCCGTTTGAATATCGGTTGAGAAAGCATCCATCCTCGCAATAAATGAAGCTTTAACATTGTCTAAATTTTGTAAACTTAAATTAGATAATTTAATAAATATATTATCAATCCAGTCTTTAACATCACTCACAATTTTTGGAACTGCTGATACAATGTCAGAAATTTGAGTTCCCAAAGATGGAATTGTAAATACAAACATTAATATAATTACAGTAATCATAGCTAAGTAAACTATTATAACACTAGGTATTCTTCTCATACCTTTTTTCATTAATCTTTTTACAAGTGGATTTAATAACCACGCTATGAACCATCCAATAAATAATGGTGAGATTATTGATAGTATTCTACCAAAGAAATGCAATATTTTCCATTGTTTGAAAATTAAACCGCCCACATAAATCAATAAAATAATAAACAGTATATACATAATATTTAATATTTTATTACCTGTTTTAACTAGATCATTCACTCGACCGGCATTTAATTTTCTGCTATCTCTCTTTTTTAGTTTTTCCTCATCCATAAGTATAACTCCTTATCATTTTATACTACAATTTTATTTTATCATTTTCATTTTAATAAATCAATCACTTATTCACAATAATTATATTAAAAAAATAGTTTAATAAAAACTATTTTTTACATATTTCTTGTCATTTTATTAATATAACTCATAATATTTTTTTTATATTTCTGATACATAATTCCCATACCCATTCCCCCTGCAAAAGCCATCATTTTTTCCAAAGTTTTGATAATATCACTCTCCTTGATATTATTATTTTTTATTTTAAATTTTTTATACATATTTTAAGAATGTATTCCTATTATCTCCATATAATGTACTTACAGCAGTATTAAATGATTCTAAACTTCCAAGTATTATTAATGAAGATTTTGCCCTAGTAACTCCAGTATAAATTAATTTATTATAAAACATTCTATTGAAACTTTTAGCTAATATTATTACTACATTATCATACTCACTACCTTGAGATTTATGTATAGAGATTGCGTATGCTAAATTGAATTTATCAAATTCACCACTCTTATACTCAACTATATTTCCACTATAATTGATTTCTACTATCATTTTTTTATCTACATATTCAATATTTTGAATATATCCTATATCACCATTATATATATTATTATCTATATCATTAACTAATTGTATTACTTTATCACCTATTCTATAATACTTATCTCCAATTTGATATATATCCTCTTTAGGATTAAATATATTAGCCATTAAATTATTAATGTTGTCTATTCCATTAATTCCTTTATACATTGGAATTAATACTTGAAAATCATTTAAAGAAATTTTTTTATCTTTAATAGTTTCACATATTCTCTTTAAATAAGATTGTATATCATTATCATTACTTTCTAAAAATTTAAAATCTGTATATTCAGATGAAAACTTATCAAAATTTACTTTATTTTTAATATCATTTGCTAAATAAGTAATATAGCTACCATCTTTAACTCTATATATAATATCTAAATACTTCTTACTAAAATTATTATTCATAAGTAAATCATTTAAAATATCACCCGGTCCAATTGAAGGCAATTGATTAGCATCACCAACTAATATTAATTTAACATTATTTTTTAACCCCTTTAATAATGAACTAAACAAAAAAATATCAATCATCGAAGATTCATCCACTATAACTATATCCTCATTTGATTTGTTATATTCATCTATTAAAAAGTTCTCTGTCTCTTTATTCCACTTTAAATATTTATGAATAGTCCAAGCAGGTGTTTTAACACTTTCTGACAAACGTTTTGAAGCTCTACCAGTTGGAGCTAGAAGTGCAAAATTGTCACTATTTAAATCATATAAATCTTTAAGTATCTCAACTATTGCTTTTATAATAGTTGTCTTACCAGTACCTGGCCCTCCACTTATAATAAAGAAATTATTTTTAATTGCTCCTTTTATTGCTTCTTTTTGACCTTCATTAAAAATAATAGAACATCTTTTTTCATATTTATTAATATATTTATCTATTTTAGAATCATTGAAAATATTTTTGACTTTAGACAATCTAACTATTTCACTATAAATATACTTTTCAGTATCAACAAAATTTTTTAATGATAATAAATCATTTATCATAACTATTTTATTTTCATTTATTAACTTATCAATATATGATAAATATATATCCGCAGAAAAATTACCTTTAAAGCATTTTTTTAACTTTAAAAATAATTCTTCTCTTTTAACTAAAGTATCTCCACTTTCAAAACAAGATGTGTAAATATTATGTAGTAATAGAGCTTCAATTCTATAAGGATGCATTTCATTATTATTTTTAAGAAATATTGTATCTAGTTTATCAAAAGGTATATAGTCTAAGAGTTCATAAACATTATTTTCTATTATTTCTTCAATTCCACCCTTGTATAAAGATATTAATTTTATAGCATCATTTACGCTAAATCCATACCCATTAAGTTTTAATATTAAATCCTGATTATATTCACTATTTATTATTACATCATGCATCATTTTTGATTTATTAATATTCATTCCACTTACATTAGCTACTCTTTCATAATCATTTTTAATAATATCTATCGTTTCATTACCAAATTTTTCCACTATTTTTTTAGCTGTTTTAAGACCAATGCCTTTAAACATACCACTACTTAAATATAAAATTAAACTATCTATATCATTAGGTGCTTTTACCTCATATGACTCTACTTGATACTGAACACCATAACGAGGATGGTTAACTATTTTACCATATAAAACATAATCTAAATCGGTATTTATTTCACTAAAAGATCCAGTAAATCCAATAATTCTATTTAAATATTCTTTCATATCATCATCATTAGTTTCTCTCACTTTAAAAATTCCAACTTTATATGGACCACTATTACTTTCAAATATAATTTTTCTTATATTACCTGATATGTATTTTTTCATCACAAATATATTAACATATTTAAAAAGAAAAATCATTATTTTGATTTTTCTTTTTTATTTTTTATAAGTATAATAAACAGCACTATTCCAATTATACTGAATATTGTGCCAATTCTTTTTAAAGGTGCATGATATACCATTTCGATATTATGATGTCCTTTAGATATTTTAAATCCAATAAACGCTTTATTTACTATTTCATAATCAACAGTTTTATCATCAACTTTTATTGTAAAGCCCTTATCATATGGTATAGTAGTAATAAAATATCCATCTTTTATAGCATCAACACTAGCATATATTTTGTTATCCTTGATTTTACTATCTATGTTTACTTTTGTAACTTTTTTATTTACATCTTTAATATCATTATATGACATATAATATATACTTAAATTACTAATTACATATTTACCTTTAATAAAAGTTAATTCAATATTGTCTCTATAACTTTCAGATAATACATAATTAAATGAAGTATTTCCATTATAATATTTCCAATTATAACAAGTTAATGTATTTAACTCATCATTTATTTTTATTGCTAAATCTCCTTTAGAACACTTTTGCGGCTCTAAATCAAAAGATATAAACAATATTTTATCTTTTAAATTATCATCCAAATCAATTAAAATACTGCCTTCACTCTTATTAACTTCTACTACATTAGAATTAATTGATATATTATCATCTACATTTATAACTCTAAAATTATTTAAAGTTGCTTTTTTAATATTAGTTTCATACTCATCAATCATATCTTTATCAATGATTGCTTTATTTAATAATATTTCATTTGTATATGGAAATTTATAATTATCAAAAGATCTGTTACTCATAAAATTATAACTAACATACATAAAAGGTAAAACATCATTATTTTCATACAAATATGTATTTGCCTTAGATGCTATAGGACTATACCCCACAATATCCGTTTTATCAGAAATAAAATACTTATTATTTGAAAACATAAGATACATTATATTTTTATTTGCAGCAAGTAATGCTCTATTTCTATATTGCATAGTATTGTTAAAAATATCAAAATAAAATTTATTATAATAAGAATTACTTATTGATGAATAAATATAACTTGAGTATATATTTATATTTTCATTAATGCTATTTACATTATCATGATTATTATTATATAAAGTTGTATGATTATAATCATTTGGTATTTTATTGCTTAATTTTTTTTGATTTATATTTGATTCACTATAGTATCTATCATATGGAACTAATTTATTATTTGGAATGGTTTTGCAATTAATAAAAAGTAAAAATAAAATTAATATAATATAGAAAATGTTTTTATTTTTAATTTTCATACCTAATATTAGAATTGATAAAGTTAATACATAATCTTTATAAAAAATATCTAAATAATTACTTTTTGTTAAATACACTATTATAAGTACTATAGCATTTACAAAAATAAATAACATTTTATTAATTTTTTCTTCAATAATATTTTTTAAACATTCACTAACAGCATAAACATATAAAGGAAGAAATGGTATTAATACTTTCGCATCTATATACATTGTCGCATTTAAAATATAATTAAATAAAGGAAAGACTATTAGCAAAGACAATACTACTCCCAAAAACTTATTTTCTCTTTTTTTAGTAAATAACAAAACTATTAAACTAATTAATGCTATAGATGTTAACCCTAATCCATAAGCATAATACATTAAATATTTAATGTTTATACTAGGTATAATAAGATCGTAAATATTTGTTGTATTAACACTATCTACTCTTCCACTTAATAAAGATATAAATACTGGAAATAATAATATACTTGAAATTAAAATGCCAATTATTATTGGTAATAAAAATATAAAACCATCATAAATAAATTTTTTAAATGTAATTTTTTTGTTTATAGAAATATATTTATATATTCCGTATAAAACTATACATATTATTGAAGGAATACTATAATAATAACTCATTAATATAATTAATGTTGTGGATAAACAAAGTAATGTTTTCTTATTATTCTTGAAATATAAATCAACACCAAATAAAGCAAGTATTAAAAATGGCATATAATTAATAAACATAATATGTCTATGAGAATGAAATATAAGAGGTGAAGCTAGAAGAAAAGAAAGCGAACTAATCAAACATATATTTTCATTATAATTATTTAATCTCAAAAAATAATAAAACATAATTATACTGATATAAACAATTAATATGCTAGATATTTCTATATATAGTTCCATAGGTATAAATGGCAATAAATATGATAACATTATTACAGGGTTTAAATACCCATAATATGCAAAATTATATATATTTTGACCAGATCCCAAATTAAAAGCAAAATCCGGAAATAAATTGTGTGTTTCATAAAATAATGTTCTAAAATATTCTGGTATTCTAGAATGTTGATTAATCCAATCTAAAGTTGAACCATACAAAGTTCCATCTCTTAAAATATATATGATAATCAATATAAAAAGAATAGTTAAAAAAAATATATTTAATAAATCTTTCTTATTATTTTTTTTCATAAAACACCACTGCAAACATTTTACATTTATATATAGTAAAAGTCAAATAAAAAAAGAAACTAAAGTTTCTTTTTATTTTAAAATGGCGTCCCCGACTGGAATCGAACCAGCGACCTATAGCTTAGGAGGCTATCGCTCTATCCTACTGAGCTACGAGGACGTTAGAAATTATACTAATGTTCTAACTAAAAATATATAAGCAAAAACATATGTAAATCCGAGTTCAAATCTAAAAAATTCATAAAAACTTACTAATTTATCAATAATACAAACTATTTTAGCTTCCGTATATTTTGGTTTATTTCTAGTTATTGGAAACATATGAGTAATTATAATATCTTTTTCTACATCATTAATATCAAAATATTTTTTAGCATTACTTAGTGCTATATCAGGGTGTGATTTTAAAAAATTTTTATATTTTACATCACTTTTACTAATATCTGATTTAGTAAAAAAATCATGCATTATTGCACCCCTAGTACAAGAAATATAATCATATCCAAATTTTTTAGACACTATAAAACTTAATTTTGATACTCTATTTATATGATTCAATCTATTATCTCCATGATGCATAATAGATTTTAATTCTCTAAATTTATTAACATTGTAAAATTCACTATATATATCATAGTATATTGACTTATTATCCTTCATAATGCCTTAATCCTTATATCCATCTTGGTATATAAAGATTTCTTGTCCATCCTTCCATATATTTCTCATATTCAGCAATAATCTTTTTAGCTATATATCCTATTACATTAGTTTCACTTTTTAAAACTTTTAATGATACTAAAAAGTTATTTAATATTGTTTTAAACTCCCTGTCATCTATATATCTTGCTATAGCTTTATTTAAACTATTAACAGACTTCAAATCTGATTTATTATTTACATTAACAGAAAATATATATGATTGATATATCCCAATTATTTTATCTGTCATATAATCAAAATCATTAAATTCAACATTTATAATTCTGTAATAATCAGGACAATATTTTAAAATTATTTTATTGTTCAAAAAACTATTTTCCATTACTTCACCACAAGTTTCACTATATCATTAAATGTAACATATAACATTAATAATATCATTAATCCAAATCCAATATAATTAATAATTAACTCAGTTTTTTCACTAGATTTATGTCCACTAACCTTTTCAATTATAAGTAATAAAATCCTTCCACCATCAAATACAGGAACAGGAAGTAAATTCATTATAGCTACATTTATAGATAAATATGCAGTTAAATAAATAATCATCTCTAACCCTGCCTGTTTAACATTATCAACAACAGAATATATTCCTACTGGTCCGCTTAAACTCTTTAAAGAGACTTCACCAGTAAATAGTGAACCTAATATTTTAAATATTGTTCTAGATGTATCATAAAATCCCTCAAATGCGTACCTAAGAGCATTAACAAACCCTTTATGATATACTCTTCCAATATACTCAATACCAAACTTTCTTATTTCCTGGCCTTGAACAACCTCAATTACAGGAACAAGAGTATAATCTACAGTATCACCATTTTTCTTTTGAACTGTTAATGTATAATTATCCTTTTTCTTTTTACCTGATGCTTCTAAAAGAAAATCATCCCAAGTTTTTATTGAAATACCATTAACTTTTACTATTCTGTCTCCGGATTCTATACCACTATCATAAGCCGGTGTATTTTCTATAGTTCTATTAACAATAGGTTCTTCTACTGGTCTTCCATATATAAGTCCACTTATAAAAAATAGAACAATTGCTAGAACACAATTCATAAATATACCAGCTATCAAAACAATAAATTGTCTTATAAAACTTTTATTTTCTAAAACTCTTTCTTTTTTAATGGTTTTATTATTTGGATCAACTTTCTCAGCCATTGAAACAAATCCACCTATTGGAAATGCTCTTAAACAATATGTAGTTTCACTTTTTTTTGGTTTATATTTTAATAATGCAGGTCCCATCCCCATTGAAAATTCATCTACATATATGCCATTCTTTTTAGCTGTGATAAAATGACCATATTCATGTATACAAATTATTAAACTAAGCATTAATATTAATATAATAATTGTTATTAAGAAATTCATATATCCTCCTTGTAAATTATATTAAATTTTGAAAAAATAATACAAATGCCAACATAGCAAATATTAAACTATCTAATCTATCTAAAACTCCTCCATGCCCAGGCATAATATTGCCATAATCTTTAACACCATATTTTCTCTTAATTGCAGAAAATACTAAATCTCCAAATTGCGCTATTAAAGATAAGAATAATGACATTATTATTACTATTACTATATTCATTTCTGAATTAATTACAGTTGTAAAATATATAGAAGATATAAATGTTCCCATTATAGTTCCACCTATCATACCTTCAATTGTTTTATTTGGTGATATTGATGGACATAATTTATTTTTACCAATTTTTGTTCCAAAAAAATGAGCAAAAGTGTCAGTCATTATTGTTATCAATAGTAAATATATTAAATAATGTATATTAGAATTCCTTAGTATAATTAAATAACTAAAAGAAATTCCTAAAAACAATATGGATGATATTAAATAAAAAGCATCATCTGAATTATATACTTTATTATTGCATATCAATAATGGAACTAAATTAACTAATAAAGTCATTACTATTACTCTGTAATCTATTTGTGCACTTTGCATGCAATAAGAAGAAATCATAATAAATATAAAACAAGTCATGGCAAGTGCTTTAGTTAATATAGGTAATTTCTTTTCATTGTTCCTTATTGATAACAATTCATTAAGACCTATTATTCCAATTATTGTTGCACCAATACAAAACCAGTATCCTCCAACTATCAAGATGGGAATAACAATAATTAATGCCACTACTGCGCTTATTATTCTTACTTTTAAATCATTTTTCATACAAATACACCATATCAATTATAACACGAGTATATGTATTAAACAAGTAAACAATTTTAACACTTTAAAATATATTTTTTTTATTTTATAATATTTATGGTGATTTAAATGAAAAAATTTTCAATAATATTAATTGTGTTTTTATGCTTTATAAATGTATATGCAAATGAAAATAAATATTTTGATATAACTTTACCCGATACATTTGAAGAGGAGAAAGATACAAATAAAAATATATATAAATGGACATCAAAAGATAATAGCCATAATACTTTAGTTATAACTGTAGCAAATAATAATTCAAAAAATAATATTATCAATTATACAGATAAAGAAATAGAAGAATATAAAGAATATATGCAAACAGAATATGATAAAGCATTAGATGAATATAACTTACATATTGATATTAAAAATATTAAAAAAGAAAAAGTAAATGGTCTTGATGCATTAGTTTATGATGTAGTATGGCCAACTAAAGAATCAATTGGATATGACACTTATCAAAAAGGTATAACATGGACAATGAAAAATAACATATATGTATATGTATGGACTGATGATAAAGAAATAAACACTGAAGAAGAAACATATAAAAATATTTTAAATAGTTTTAAAATAAATGATGAAATAATTAAAAGTAATAGTATTTTTAATGCACAATGGAAAAGAATTTTGTTCGTTGGAACACTTGCAGGAATAACAGGATATATTATATCAGCAATTAGAAAATCAAAAAAACATTAAATGTATATTTTAATGTTTTTTTATGCACTTAAATTTTCTTTCATTTTAGTAAGAATTAGTTTTTCCTGCCTAGAAACCTTAACTTGTGATACCCCCATACATTCAGCAGTCTCACTTTGAGTCATTCCCTCATAATATCTTAAATATATTATAGATTTATCAAATTCATCTAAATTATCTATTTCATCGTCAATTAATATTTTGTCATCTATTTCATTTCTACTATCATTACCATAATTATACATACTATCATCAATACTCTTAGTCCATAAAACAGATTCTAAAATTCTAAGTAAGGTTTCCTCATCTATTTCCATAAAATTGCTTATTTCCCTGAAAGTTGCTTCTCTATTATATTTATCTGTTAATAACTTTCTAATCGATATAAATTTTTTAGCCATAGATATATACTCATCACTAACTTTAATATTTCTATCTTCACTAATGCATCTTATTATTTCGCCTAAAACATATTTATACGCATATGTAGAAAATTTAATTTCACTTTCAGTTCTATAGTTTTTACTTGCCTTTATTAATCCAATTATACCCGCCTGATATAAATCTTCCATATTATAATTACTATATTTTTTTATTATAGTTTTTATTATCCATTCATTTTCTCTTATCAAGTCATCATAATTCATTTAATATATCCTCTTTTCATAATAAAATTTTATAACAATATTTTATAAAATTAAATTGATTCGACAATACTAGACGATTTATTCGTTCGACATTTTCTTACAATTAAAATCAAGCATATTATTAATAATATTATATAATTATATATTTCATCGTAAGTCTTGGGATTAGAAATAATTTTTTCTTCCTTTTTAGTTAAATATACTAAACGACACATATGTTTATCACAATATCTACTATCTTTAATAATTGTATTATTATAATCGGTAAAAATATATTCATTTGTTAAATATCTATAAAATGTCTTTATACTATTTTCATCCTTTTCATAACCCTCTAAATTGGCATAATATTCTTTCTCATATTTTTTTCTAATTCTGTATGTATTATATAATTTATCTTTATATTGATAATATATCTTTTCATGTTCAAAATTTGATATTAATCCACCATAATAAGAAATAATACAGTCCTTTTTGTAACCTCTTATATCATATTCTTTATAATATATTATATCTTCAGAATCACTAATTAGATTCATTGTAAGTATTTTACTTCCCTCTAAAAATGATTCATAAAATATGAATACAACTAAATCTTCAGCATTATAATTATTATCAAAATGTACCAAAACATTTTCATTACTATTAACCATATGATCCATTATTAAATTATTGTACCTATCTCTTATAACAACTTCATAAACACTGATACCATCAATTTTATTAATTATAATGCCATTAATATCTTTTTGCGTATATATAATATGTTCACTTATGGTTTCTATTATTCTTTCACTATATTCTTTAGGCTTATCTAATAATTTTTCACTTACAAAATATTTATAATCATCTACATCATATAATTTATCACCAATTTCTTCTTTTATTAAATATTCTTCATCATAAATTTCATTTTTATACCATAAATACCTATCTTCTTTTTCTATTGCAATTTCATCTATCCCTGCAGGATAATCTTCACTCCAATCACTATAAGTTAGTTCATATGCATCCAGTACACTTATACCTAAAAAAAATAATACAATTAAAAATGTTTTTTTCATATTTTAACCCTCCTATTATTATCATTAAAGTTAAATGAAAAAAACACTACTTTTTTTAAAACAAAAATTAATTAGTCATCTAATTAATTTTTGTAAAATCTATTATAAAAAAATGCTATTAATATTGATCCACACGAATTACCTATCACCATTATTAATACATATAATAATGTTTTTAAACTCCATAGAGATCCTGCTGAAAAATAAAACATGTTAGCTATACTATGTTCAAAACCACATAATATAAATACCATAATGCATAAAAATATCCCAATATATTTTCCGATTTCTCCAGATATTTTTTTATGATTATTAACTGCTATATACATAAGTATTCCACAGAAAAAAGCAAGAATAAATATACTTAATAAATTATCATTTAATTTTAATTGTCCTACTCTTCGAGCAATTTTACCTATACCGCTAAACCTTGTTAACAATATTAATTTTCCAACTATAAAAGTTCCTATAAAATTACCTATTAATGTTAGTAATAGTTCAATTAAATAATCAATTTTATTTATTAAAATATAACCAACTTTACCAGTAAATAAGTTCATACCATACATACATATTGTAAGCAATCCCAAGGCAAATAAGAATGAGCCAACAATATGATTTTCAACGCTTAAATATACACATCCTGCAATTCCTATCATAATACCAGCATATATTCCTTTTATCAAATAATCTACTAATTTTAAATATTTCTTTTTCATTACATTCACCAATAACATTATACAATAAAAATAATAAATTCTATAGTAAAATTTATTATTTTCTAATATTACCAGTTATAATATCTCTTAGTGTATTTTTAACTATTTTAAAATATCCAGCCTTTTTAACATCTTCATCTAACAAAAGATTGTATTCATATGTTTTATTATTATAATTTAATATTAATTTTCCAATTATATCATTTTTATTAAGTGGTGCTTTTAAATTTGAATTAAGTTTAGTCTCTGTAGTATATGTAATATCCTTTACATTCTTATTTATTATTATATTTACATCTCTATCAAGATGATAACTATATTTCCTTTTATCACTATTGTCAATAATTATATATCCTTTATAATTATTTTTATTAAATACTACTTCACTTCCATACATAGAATATCCATATTCCATCATGCCTATTGTATCAGATGTTCTATTATCTTTAGTATCACTATTCATAACGACACTAATTAGTCTCATATTGTTTTTATTCATTGTCGCAGTTAAACAATATCCTGCCTTATCAGTATATCCAGTCTTCAAGCCATCGATACCCTTATAAAATTTAATTAGTTTATTGGTATTAACTAACCAATGATTTTCTCCAGATACATTGATATGTTCATCATAAGTACTAGATATCTTAAGTGCATAATCATATTTCACAAGTTCACTTGCAATTATTGCCATATCATATGCAGAACTATAATGATCTGTTTCATCTAAACCATGAGGATTTTTAAAATTTGTATCTTTGCATCCTAAACTCTTTGCTTTATCATTCATCATATTCACAAAATTTTCTACAGTTCCACCTATTTTTTCAGCAAGTGCTACAGCAGCATCATTGGCAGATGCTATACCAACCCCTTTAATTAAATCCTCAACTTTGACTTTACTACCTGCTTCTATATATATCTGCGTTCCGCCCATATCTTGTGCTCTTTTGGATACCGTCACATAATCATTTGATTTTAAATTTCCATTTTCAAGAGCTTCCATAGTAAGAAGTAATGTCATTATTTTAGTCATAGAAGCAGGAGACATTTTTTTATGAGAATCTTTTTCAAATAATATTTCGTGGGTTGATGCTTCAATCAATATAGCTGTTTCGCTATTTTTAGCAAGCCCAAGTTCTGCTGCATACATACAATTTAAAGTGAACAAAAATAAGAAACAAAATAAAAAGATTTTTTTCATACATATCACCATTAAATAATATGCAATTAAAAATCTTTTATAATTAATTATTCTTATCAGTTAATTTTTTTACAACTTTTTCTGCATCTAAAGATTTAAATGCATTAAGTACTTCAACTGGCACACAGAAAATAATTGTATTAGACTGATCACTACTTACATCATTAATAGTAGATAGTGTTCTTAAATGAAGTGCCCCAGGTGTTGTTGCCATAGTTTCAGCAGCCTTTGCTAAATTTTGAGCAGCTTCAACTTCACCTTCAGCTTTAGTTAAAATTGCAGCTTTTTCACGCTCAGCTTCAGCAGCTTTAGCAATAACTCTCTTCATTTCTTCTGGTAAAGAAACATCTTTAAGTTCAACGTTTTCAACTTTAATTCCCCAAGGATCTGTTGCTTCATCAATTATTTTACATATTTCAGTAGATATTTTATCTCTTTCAGCTAATAATTCATTTAATGATACACTACCAACAACATTTCTCATTGTAGTTTGAGCTAGTTGACTAACTGCATAGTAGAAATTCTCTACTTCTAATATTGCCTTAGAAGCATCAAATATTTTATAGTAAATAACTGCATTTATTCTTACAGAAACATTATCCTTAGTAATTGCATCTTGTTCAGGTACATCTACAGCTTTAGTTCTTACATCAATTTTTTTATAAGATTGAAAAATTGGTAACACTAAATTCCATCCAGGATTCATAATTTTACTAAATTTACCTAAACTGAATTTAATACCCCTTTCATATTCATTTACTTGAACAATACTTCTTAACAAAACTATTACTATAATAATGATTAGAGCATAATATAACCATTCCATAAATATTCTCCTTTCTTCTACAAATATTATATAATAAAAAAATAACTAATACTACTAATTAGTTATTTTTTTGCATTCTTTTTCTATTTTATATTTATTAATTATTATTTCATTTGAAACAATAACTTTTTGAATACAATATTTTACTATATTCTCATCTTCACTCATATATTCACCATCAATTAAATCATCAATGGTAACAACATAAGATTCACCAATTTTAATTTTTATACCATTATCTTTTATATAACTTTTAGCTGAAGACTTAATATTATTTTCAAGTCTCAATAAATCTTTATCTCTATGAGCATTAGATATAAATATAAGGGTGGCACAAGCGAGAACTACTATCATAGCCCATATTGCCATAATTTTACTATTCATAAAGATAACCCTCAGTTGTATATTTAGGACAATTAATAAATGATTTAAATTCTATACCTGTTGCTTTATGCTTAACAGAGGTATATCCAGAACATTTATTACCTTCTTCATCTAAAAGTTCATTCATATAATTGTTAGACAAAAGTGTATATGATCTTATTGTTAGATCTGTAGGATTATATTCATCATAATTGTTTTGATAATATCTCTTAGATGCATCATTCAGTTTATTTTCAAGAACCGTATATGAAAAATAAACTTTATTATTATAGTTATCATCATTATCTCCAAGTAACCCCAATTTGTTTAATCCAATCGTTGCTACTAAAAGACAAATCAAGAATATCATAATAAATACTAATTCAAATCTTAATCCCCATCCATTAGCTTTTTTCATATAATCACCCACACTCTTATTATATATTATTTATGTTATTATTTCTATAATAAATCCTCTATTTTATTTTTAATTTTTTCATCGGTAATGTCATCTAATAATTTACTAATTTTATTATTTCTATCATTTATTTTTAACAATTCTTCATAATTTAATAGTTTATTAATAATACTATTTAAATACTTAGAAGAATAAGCTCTACTTACTTTATTAATCTCAGCTATTTCATTTAAAGAATAATCTTCATAGAAATAATATTCAAAATAACTTTTCTCTTTTTCACTTAATAATTCTTTATATATTTCATATAATACTATTATTTTTTCTCTATCAACATTCATTAGAACTCCTTAAATAAACCATATATATATTTTTCAATATCAAATGGTATCATATCATTCTCTTTTTCACCCAATCCAACAAATTTAACAGGTATATTAACTAATTCCTTTATAGCAAGCACTATTCCACCTTTAGCAGTTCCATCTAACTTAGTTAAAACTATACCAGTAATATTTGTTATTTCTTTAAAACTTTTAGCCTGAACCACACCATTTTGTCCGGTAGTAGCATCAATTACTAATAAAGTTTCAACAGGATTATTAGGTACTATTTCACTTATAACCCTATTCATTTTTTCAAGTTCTTTCATTAAATTTGCCTTGTTTTGTAAACGTCCAGCTGTATCGACTAATACAATATCATATTTTTCATTACACGCTTTAGTAAGCCCATCATAAATAACCGCTGAAGGATCAGTTCTATCATCTCCATAAAATGAAACATTTATCTTATCTGCCCATTCTTTCAACTGAGAAACAGCACCTGCTCTAAAAGTATCTCCACCAATTAACATTACTTTTTTGCCATCTTTTTTAAATTTATTTGCTATTTTAGCAATACTTGTTGTTTTACCTACCCCATTAACTCCAACAAATAATATAACATTAGTTTCACCATCTTTAATATTTAATTTAGAAGATAATATATCATTTCCAACATATATCATAAACAATTCATCAACTATTACCTCTTTTAAATATTCAAAATCAGTTATATTTTCACTTTTAACACGTTTTTTTAATCTATCAATAAAATCCATTACTGTATTGACTCCAACATCAGCAGTTATCAATATTTCTTCAAGTTCATCATAAAAATCATCACTTATCTTGGTATATTTAATACCTAGAACTGAAAGTTTATTAACAAAACTATCTCTTGATTTTGACAATCCTTCAACATATTTTGATGTATCTTCTATTTCTTCTTTAACTTCTTCAGTAATTTTTTCATTTGTACTTTCATTAATTTTATCTTTTACTTCTTCTTGCTTACTAAAAATATTCTTTATTTTACTAAATAGTCCCATAATATCTCCTTTAATCAATTGTTTTTTCTAAAAATATTCTTTTATTAAATGATCCTCTTTTAAGTTCTTTTTTCTTTGCTATATCTATAACTTCATCCAATGAAGAGTTTTCTATTGAGGCTAAACATTTAATTACCTCAAGCATGTCTGCTAGTTCTTCTAATCTTTCTTTCCCTTCTGAAGATAATACTTCATTTAATTCCTCATTTAATTTTTTTTCCAATTCTATTTTATATTCATCAGCATCTAATATCCTTGTAATGGCAGTTTCACCATTACTTTCTATCTTCTGTGGAATATTATCTCTTACAAGTTTATTAAATATTTGTTCCATCTTTTTTCCTTTCTAAAATAAAATTACCCCAAACTCTTTTTTCATTTTTATTTACAACGGATTTACTTTCAAAATATTCTTTAATAAATAAATTGCATTGATTTATTAATCGAGTAAATTCTTTTTTTGTTAAATATGAATAGTATCTACCCTCACTATCAACTTCTTCTCCAGTTCCAATTTTTAAACTAATATAAATATATCCATCTTTCTTTAATGCAATTTTAACTTTATTTAATATGTTCAATAATTCTTCTTTTTTTACGTGTACTAACGAAGAACATGCCCATATTCCATCATAATATTCTTCTTCACTTATATCACTAAAATCCATGCATTTTACATCTAATCCTGTATACTTAGAAGCTAATTTACAAAGCTCATAAGATCCATCTATAGCGGTAACTTCATACCCTAAATTTTTAAAATATAAACTATCTCTGCCGCTTCCACAACCCAAATCTAATATTTTTCCATTTCGTTTAATATATTTTAGAAAGAAAATATATTGATCATTCATATTAGCATTAACAGTTTTATTAAAATATTCATTAGCATGATTGTTATAATAATCAATTGTAGACATAAACCATCCCCAAATATAATTATAATATAAATATATACTTTTGACAAACATAATACTTTTTGATATAATGCTTATTACTGAATTAACTTTTTTAAGGAAGGAAATGATAAATATGATTAGCAAAAATGGCGAGACTTTAGTCTGTGCCTTAGGTGGTTTGGGTGAAGTTGGCAAAAATATGTATGTAGTAACTCATGAAGATGAGATATTTATAATTGATTGTGGTGTAATGTTTCCAGAAGAAAACTTAATGGGTATAGATTATGTTTTAGCTGATTATACTCATCTTAAAAATGTTCAAGATAAAATTAAAGGCTTGATAATAACGCATGGGCATGAAGACCATATTGGTGGTATACCTTTTCTTCTTCAAAATATTAATATTCCGGTTATATATACACCAAATATTGCAGGCAAATTAATTAAAAATAAATTAGAAGAAAGAAACATATCACAACCAAAAATGATAACAATTAATGAAGAATTAAGTATTAAAACAAAACATTTTAATATTGAATTTTTTACAACTACACACTCAATTCCAGATTCTTTTGGTATGGCAATAACTACTCCTAATGGAACAATTGTTGAAACAGGAGATTTCAAATTTGATTTAACACCAATTGGACCTGTTGCTAATATAGGTAAAATGGCTGCAATTGGAAATAAAGGAGTTACTTTATTGCTTAGTGATTCAACTAATGCATTAGTTCCAGGATTTTCTGCATCAGAATCAGTTGTTGATGAAGCACTTGCTGAAATATTTGCGGAAAACCCAGATTCTCGTATTATTTTAGCAACATTTGCAAGTAATATTTATAGATTAACTCATATTGTTGAAACATGTAAAGAAAATAATAGGAAGATTGTTGTTTTTGGAAGAAGTATGAATACAAGTATTGAAATTGCCAAAGACTGCGGATATATAAAAGATAAAGATATTTTTATAACTAGCGATGAAGCAAATAGATTAGAACCAAACAAAGTATGTCTACTTTGCACAGGTAGTCAAGGTGAACCTTTAGCCGCTTTATCAAGAATTGCTAATGGTAATGATAAAAATATCACTTTAATGAAAGATGATACCGTGATATTTTCATCTTCTCCTATTCCTGGTAATGCACTTTCAATTAATAGAATTATTAATAAACTATATTTAAAGGGAGCAAAAGTATATACAAATGCTAGTGAATATGATGTTCACACCAGTGGACATGCTAAACAAGATGAACTTAAATTATTGTTTAGATTAATTAAACCAAAATATTTTATGCCTATGCATGGTGAATATAGAATGTTAGCGGCTCATTCTCATTTAGCAAATTTATGTGGTGTAAAAGAAGAAAATACATTTATTTGTAAAAATGGTGATATTATAGCAATTAAAGATGGAGAAGTTTATAGAAAAAATAGTATCTTAATAAATGATATTTATGTTGATGGATCTAGAATTGGCGATATTGGAGTATCTATAATCAAGGATAGAAAAATAATGTCCACAGATGGTGTTTTAGTTGTTATTTTAAATATAGACCTAAAAAGCAAAAAAATGATATTAGATCCAAATATAACAACACGTGGATTTGTAGTAGTTAATGAAAATCAAGAATTAATAAAGAAAATACAAGATAAAACTAACATAATTGTATTAAATGAACTTGAAAAAGATAATTTTAATCTTACAGATTTAAAAAATAGAATTATATTGGAAATAAATTCATATATAATAGAATTAACTGGTAGAAGACCTATAATAATGCCAATGATATTGTGTACAAAAGTAAAATAAAAGGATGAAAATCCTTTTTTTATATAAAAAAATGACTTATTAAAGTCACTTCTATATCAACTCAAATAAATTTGAGTATCAATCAATTTTGGTGGAGAATAAGGGACTTGAACCCTTGACCCCCTGCGTGCAGGGCAGGTGCTCTAGCCAACTGAGCTAATTCCCCATAAGGTAGGCACTTGATAATTAATCAAGCGTATTAATATTAACATAAATATGTCAAATAAGTCAAGTGCCTTTTTTTATTTTGTCAAAATATTCATTATTTCTAATGCAAGTTTAACATTATCATGTTTTAAAGTATTATTATCTAGTGTTACTAATGGCTTACTTACGTTTTCTATTTTAATGTTTTTATTATCAACTTCAACAAGAGATTTTTGTTCAGTAGTTTCATACCTTTTAAGAATTCTTTTATCAATCTTTTCACTATTTGTAATTACAACATCAAGTTTTCTATTTCCTAAATAACTATTTATCAAACTAATGTGATCACTAACTTTAAAATCATCTGTTTCACCCGGCTGAGTAAAAAGATTACATACATAGATAATCTTTGCATTAGACTTGTCAATTGCTTCAATTACCTCTTTACATAATAAATTTGGGATAACACTTGTATATATACTTCCCATACTTAGTATGATAGCATCACTATTTAATATATCATGTATAACTTCCTTATTTGCTTTAGGTTCATTCTTATAAAATACTCTTTTAATTTTTCCTGGAGTCTCAGTAATATTATGTTCACCTTCAACTATCTTACCATCTTCCATTTCTCCCATTAAAGTTACACATTCATCTGTAAGTGGTAATACATTTCCTTTTAATTTTAAAGTTTTACTAACTTGTTTTACACCAGTTGATAAATCACCACATATATCAATTAGGGCTGTTAAAAGAATATTCCCTACAGTATGTCCATCTAAATCACTGGTTGTATGAAAACGATAGTTGACTAATTTTTCCACTATGTCCTCAGTTTCTGAAAGAGCTATTAAAACTCTTCTAACATCTCCAACTGCAGGTATATTAAATTCCTGTCTTAACTTTCCAGTACTTTTCCCATCATCAGCAACACTTACAACAGCTGAAATATTAAATGGAAATAATTTTAATCCTTTCAATAAAACAGATTGACCTGTTCCTCCTCCTAGAACAACAATACTTTTATTCATATTTGTCTACTCCTTATCTATATAATATGCATAATATTCCTCGTAACATAAATTATCATTATAGATTATTGTTGAAGCCTCAGTTCCTACATATCTAAGTCTCCAAGTAAATGCATCAAACCCTGTTAATTTTGTTTTATCTTCAGGAAATCTGAATATAAAACCATATTTATGTGCATTTTCACTTAACCATTTATATTCTTCACTTTCTTTTGGATTATCATATACCTTATTATATGGAACAATATTAAATGATATTCCAGTTTGATATTCAGAATGACCTGGTCTCGCCACTTGATTATCAGCTTCTCTTTCTCCATATGATTTTTTGTAAGAATCATATATTTCTTCTTGAGTTTTATAACTCCTATAACCATCAGATAATACGAATGTAAATCCCTCACTTCTAGCATCCTCTATCATTTCCATTATGCTATCAAGGATACTATCGCTAATTTTAACACCATTATAGGCATAACGAGCTGGAACGGAAACAATATCCTCTGGTTCATATTCACTACTTAAACCATATATCCTGTTAACTATCATTAGTTGTCCTTTAGTTATATCAGTTTCCTTTTGATTTTCCAACCATTCTATATTGGCATTAGTATTAATTATAGCTATAATATCTTTATAATCTTCAGATTTGTGTTCTTTTTTGTATTTTAAATACCCCTCTAAATTCTTATATAAAAAATATTTTTCATTGATAAATTCTATTATTTCTTTGTCATATTTTTTTGTTAACAAATCATCAATATTTTCATTTTTTAACTTATCCTTAATTACTTCTATTTCACTTTCACTATACCCTATTAAACCAAGTTTATAATCATATGTCTTTTTATATTTATATTTGTTAATTGACACAATTGAAAAAACAATAATAGCAATAAGTATTATAATAAATACAAAAAATCTATAATAATTAAATTTTCTAATAACCATAATTATTCACCTTAACTATATTATACTAAATATAAAATGAGTTAACAAAAAAAGTTTATTAATTTTACATATTTAAACAAAAACAGCTCATATTTGAGCTATTTTTCATATGTTGTTCCCTCTCTACCATCTTTTAATGTAATACCTATATTTAATAATTTATCTCTTATTTCATCAGACAAATCAAATCTCTTTTCACTTCTTGCTTTATTTCTAAGTTCAATTATATATTTAATTAATTCATCCTCTTTATTATCATTATTATTTGATTTATTAAAAGTCAATCCTAATATAGGTGAAATAACACTATTAAATAAATCGTTTATATTTTTCAATTTATTTTCATCAGATGAAGAGTTTATTATTTTAACAAGTTCATAAATATAACTAATAGCTAATGCAGTATTAAAATCATCATCCATAGCTTCCAAAAACTTGTTTTTAATATTTGTTATTTCCTTATCTTCAGTATAGTTATTATCTAATCCACTTATTTTACTAACAGCTTTAACTATAGACTCATAATTTTTTCTAGCTTCTTCAATATTATTATCACTAAAATCTGTTGGTTTTCTGTAATGAGAAAGTAATGTATAAAACCTAATAACTAACGGATCATATCTTTTAAAAATATCATTTAAAGAGGCCGAATTACCTAAAGATTTACCCATTTTTTGACCATTTACTGTAACTAAGTTATTATGCATAAAATATTTTACAAATGGTTTATCATTAGCTGCTTCACTTTGAGCAATTTCACAATCATGGTGTGGAAACATATTATCCATACCACCGCCATGAATATCAAAAGTATCTCCTAAATATTTTTTAGACATAACTGAACATTCAATATGCCATCCAGGATATCCTTCTCCCCATGGACTTGGCCAGCGCATTAAATGATTCTCATCTGCACTTTTCCATAGTGCAAAATCCTCAGGCCTTTTTTTATCATCTGCTACATTGATTCTTTCACCACTTAAGGTTTCATCTAACGTTCTATTAGATAATTTTCCATAATCCTTAAACTTACTAACATCATAATATACATTATTTTCAGAAGTTACATATGCATATCCTTTAGCTATTAATGTTTTAATCATATCAATTATTTCAATTATATGACCTGTTGCTCTACAAGAAATATCAGGTTTTAAAACATTTAATTTTTCCATTGAAGCAAAATATGCAAGCTCATATTTATATGCAATTTGATATGGATCTAAACTTTCAATTTTAGCTTGTCTTTCTATTTTAGATTCACCACTATCAGCGTCTTTTAATAAATGACCAACATCGGTAATATTTTGAACATACTTAACATTATATCCTTTGAATTTTAAATACCTGTAAATAGTATCAAAACTTATATAACTTTTAGCATGACCTAGATGTGGATATCCATATACTGTAGGTCCACAAACATACATACCTACATTATTTCCATTTAATGGTATAAATTCTTCTTTTTCTCTGCTAAATGTATTATATACTTTTAATGACATACATTTCACCTCTTACATTTGCTATTTTATCATATTTTATTCAATTAAAAAAGAAGAATTACTCTTCTTTACTATTAAATAAATGATCGCGAACCTTTGCTTCAATTTCTTTATACATTTCAGGATTATTCTTAAATACAAGTTTTACATTTTCTTTTCCTTGCCCTATTTTTTCTCCTTTGTAACTAAACCATGCACCACTTTTATCAATCAATCCAATATTTGATGCAATATCTATTACTTCTCCTTCTTTAGAAATTCCTTCTCCATACATTATTTCTACTTCAGCAGTTTTAAAAGGTGGAGCAACTTTATTCTTAACAACTTTAATAATTGTTTTATTTCCTAAAACATCACCATTTACTTTGATTTGTTCACCTCGTCTAACATCAAGCCTTACAGTTGAATAGAATTTTAATGCCCTTCCTCCAGGAGTAGTTTCTGGATTACCAAACATAATTCCAACTTTTTCTCTTAATTGATTAATAAATATACATATAGTATTAGTCTTATTAACTATTCCTCCTAATTTTCTTAACGCCTGAGACATTAATCTAGCTTGAAGTCCAACATGAGAATCCCCCATTTCTCCTTCTATTTCTGCCTGAGGAACTAATGCCGCAACTGAGTCAACAACTATAATACTCATAGCTCCACTTCTAACTAATGCTTCAACTATTTCTAATGCTTGTTCACCAGTATCAGGTTGACTTAACAATAATTCATCAGTATCAACCCCTAATTTTTTTGCGTATACTGGATCTAAAGCATGCTCAGCATCTATAAATGCTGCTCTTCCTCCTGTTTTTTGAACCTCAGCAATAGCATGCAAAGCTATTGTCGTTTTTCCACTTGATTCTGGACCAAATATCTCAATGATTCTTCCTTTAGGATACCCTCCAACCCCAAGTGCTTGATCAAGTGCTAATGAGCCACTTGATACAACATCTATATTTCTTACTCCTTTTTCTCCTAATTTCATAATAGCGCCTTTACCAAATTGTTTTTCAATATCAGCAAGCACTTGATCTAATGTTTTGTCTTTATCTTTCTTCATAAGTATCTCCTTTAACAATTTAATTTTAAAACAAAAAAAAACCTTTGTCAATACTTTTTTACAAACACTTGTTTGATAAATTTTAATTATCACTTTTTAATTGTATAAATAATATTTTTTTCAATAAAAAAACGTCATAATAATTAAATAATAGACGTTTTTATCTCATTAAAATTTAATAATTAAATATTTAATATTACATATTATCTGTCAAAAATTTCTTATTCTTTGTATAATATTGAATACCACTAACAATTGATAATATAGTTGCTATCATAATAATAACTTTAGCAGGATAAAAATTAAATAGTGAGAATGGTAAATCATAAAAGAATAATAATACTATTCCAGTTAACATACAAGCCGTTTTAATTTTACCAGCCTTTGAGGCCCCAACCGCTCCAGATTTTTGCCCTGCTACCATTTTAATTGAATCAACAATAATATCTCTTGATACAATTACTACTGGAATTATTGGACTAATATATCCTTCTACTGACAATATTATTAATACGCCATTTACTAATATCTTATCAGCAATAGCATCTAATACTTTCCCCATATCGGTCACCATATTATATTTACGAGCTAAATGACCATCTAAAAAATCTGTAAGTGACGCTATTAAAAAAATAATTCCACAGAAAATATATTTACTATTAATTATAATACCTGATAACTTAAATTCAGGAAATGATATACCAAATTTTTCTATTGGCACAATCATAACAATTAATAATAAAACTGATAAAACTATTCTACAAATAGTTATTTTGTTTGGAACATTCATAGTAAATATCTCCCTTCAATATAACTAAAATTATTTATATTTTGTGATTTTTTATTACTTAAAAATTTAATAATTAATAATATAATAGCTATTATTGCTAAAATAGATACTAAATATATTATTGCATATTTAGCCTTATTTTTCTTTTTATGATGTGTATATGGAGAAACAACTTTATTTTCTTCTTTTTGTTCCTCTAATATATTTATTTCTCTAGTTTGCTCTAAAATATCTTCTATTGGTATTCTTGATGTATAACTAAAAATAAAATCATTAAATTTATCAATATTTTCTTCTTCATCTAAATTTAAATATCTAGAATATTTTCTAATAAGATCTTTTAGAAAAAAAACATCTTTAAAAGCATTGGCATTGCCATCTTCTAAATTATCTAATTGACTTTCAGTAATATTTAAATCTTTTATAACTTCATCTTTAGAAATACCTATAGTTTCTCTAGCATTTTTGAAACTTTCTCCTATTTCTTTCACTATTTTCTCCTATAAAAATAATAATTCTTAATAAGCCATGTTCTGTACCTAAAAGGTGACAAACATTTATCTAAGGATTTCTCCTTCCCTTACTCTTTTCTTATTCATTCGTAAGAGCTCCCCTACCAAATTTGGGTTTCTCACTCGTGGGGTTTACCGCGTTCCACAATAATTATTCCTAATTATCTCGTCTCTATGGCACTTTATGGCTAA
>JAEEGL012269397.1_pt1 | contig 29133 bp, 44 predicted proteins | sample 9134231 | NCBI WGS metagenome assembly JAEEGL01 (sample SAMN16246548, study PRJNA631951) | gut metagenome | biome: gut microbiome; feature: rumen; material: fiber-attached | host: Bos | place: Iran: Karaj | collected 2018-10 | reverse complement strand
GACCTTGTGGAATGTGGGTAAAGATGTTCCTAAAGAATATATGTTTAGCCATTGCCCGCTTGGTAAAAATCCGCCAGCTTGGTACAAATAACAACTTACTATGAAAATATACAAATCCGAAAATTATATAAACGAGAAACTCACAATAAAGCCAATATCAAAAACAAGACTTGGCAATATTTTAGATGTTGATAAGTATATAAGCGCAGTCGATATGCGTAGCAATCTTCAAACTGGAGACATTGCGGTTATTGGTAATGAAGATGAGAATATACAAGGGACATACATATCATACAATGATATAAAAAGCGGCGTGTATGATAATTACTTTAGGAATTATCCCTTTTAGTCTTGTAAAAATGTAAATGATATAAATAGAGTATAGAATTTCAATCGAATGGAGAGGATATACACATACAAGTTTAGGTTGTATCCGAACAGAGAGCAGCAGGTTTACCTTGCTAATGTGTTCGGCTGTTGCAGGCTTGTGTATAATTATTTCCTTAACGAGAAGAAAAAACAATACAATGAATCCAAAGCAAGCGATTCCTACAATGTCCAACAGTCTAAACTGACTACACTTCGCAAAACTGAAGGATTTGAGTTCTTGAATGCCGTTCCTTTGCAATCACTTCAATGCAGTTTGAGAAATATGCACACTGCTTATGACAATTTCTACAAACATAGAAGTTCTTATCCGAAGTTCAAGAACAGAAGGGACAAGCAGTCGTTCAAGATTGCACAGCCTAACACATTCCATATCAAAGATGGCAAACTTTATATTCCGAAACTCAAAAGCGGTATAAGCATTGTGGTTTCCAAGGGAATAACTGGCAAAATTTGCTTTGCCACAATCTCAAAGAACAAGGCTGGCAGATATTATATAGCTATAACAGTCAAGCAAGATTACACACCAAGCAGTAAAACCAATGAACGTGTCGGTCTTGACCTTGGAATAAAAGAACTTATAATCACAAGCAAGGGATTCAAATACGTAAGTAAACGTAGTATAATTAGATATTATAAAAGAAAGTTAAAGAAATATCAAAAATGTCTGGCAAGGAAGGTTTATGGAAGCAAGAGATACGAAAACCAAGTGTTGAAATGCAACCGAATCTATCAAAAAATCACAGACATCAAAACCGATTACATACACAAGATAACCACAGAACTTGTCAAAACTTATGATTTGATAAAAGTTGAGGATTTAAACGTCAAAGGAATGATGAAGAATCATAAGTTGGCAGAATCTATCTCTGAATGCAACTGGCATCAGTTTGTTCAGACACTTGAGTATAAATGTGCTTGGAACGGAAAGACTATGATGAAAGTTGACAGATACTACCCATCAAGCCAGATGTGTTCCGAATGTGGTTATATAAACAAGAAAGTCAAAAATCTGGCTGTACGTTTTTGGACTTGTCCAAATTGTGGTGCTAATCACGACAGAGACATCAACGCAGCGAAGAACAATGAGCAATACGAACCAGATGAATGGCAGAGACATATCTCGGCAAGGAATGCCGAGTACAGTCGTGGAGCTGTACACCAACCGTTTGTAAAACCCAAGAAAACTGGTGAGCAAACGGACAGCAATGAAGCGACTATTGAACTTGAAGTCTTATAAATAATCTATAAGACTAAAAGAGATAATTCCGAATATCTAAATAACTATGTGATGAAAACTTTTGATTTGCAATCTTATTTTGAAAAGATAAAAATAGAACCTGTCAAATTGTCTGATTTAGATAAACTGAATTCAAATGTTCCAAATGAATTTGGCATAACAAGCAAAGATATGATTGGAGATATTGCAGGTTTTCCAATTGGTGTTGTTATAAGAATAATAGAAGAACAAGAAAATCAAGGAAATAAACCAGATATAAAAGTGTTTCAAAAGGACAGATTTGCTAATGAAGTGACGGGAGGATTTAATTGGAGTAAGACTAAAAATGGAATGAATTTTTGGGGTATTGTTATAGGTGAACGAAAATTTGATTTTTTTTATAATCATTATTCTGAATATAAAAAATATGATGATTCAATAACTGAAAAAATTCAAATAAACCCTATAAGTGTTTCTGATTTAGATAAACTGAATTCAAATGTTCCAAATGAATTTGGCATAACAAGTAAAGATATGATTGGAGATCTTGCAGGTTTCCCGATAGGTGTAGTTGTGAGAATGATGGAAGAACAAGAAAAACATGGAAAAACTTGTAAGCCAGATATAAAAGTTTTTCAACAAAATCGTTGTGCTGGTTCAGGTGCTGATGGATTTCTCTGGGCAGATACAGAAGATGGTCATAATTTTTGGAGTGATGTTATTAGTCATAAGGATTATGACAAATTCTTCAAAAAATATCCGGAATATAAAAAATACAATGATTCAATAACTGAAAAAATTCAAATAAACCCTATAAGTGTTTCTGATTTAGATGAATTAAGTTCAAATGTTCCAAATAAATTTGGCATAACAAGTAAAGATATGATCGGAAGTATAAAAGGGTTTCCAGTGGGTGTAGTTGTAAAGATGATGGAAGAACAGGAGAAACAAAGAAATAATCCTGATATAACAGTTTTTCAGGAACGCAAAGAACGAGATATAGATAGAGGTGGATTTCATTGGAAAACCACAGAAGATGGTCAAATTTTTTGGGAAATTGTAATAATGGATCGTAAGTTTGATGAATTCTATAAAAAATACCCAGAATATAAAAAATATGATGACCATGATATAAATGAAAAATTGAATATACCAGAAATATCATTGAGTCAACTAGACGAAATGGACAATACTCCATCAAATCCATTTGGGATAACAAAAAAAGATTTAGTTGGAGCTATTCAAGAATATCCCATAGCAATAATAATAAAAGCACTAGAAGAAGAAAAACGTCAAAGAGGAGACCATATAAGCAATAAAGAACTACTTGATGTATTGTATGAATATGGGTTTGGAGGAGCATTTGATTGGTCATCATCAAAAGAGGGATATAATTTTTGGGCAAGAATAAGTAGAAATAAAAATTTTGACGAATTCTATGAGAAATACCCTGAATATAAAAAATATGACTGTTAGTCACATTCATAAAAATTAAATAAATTCTATAGATGGACAACCCTTCATTGTCAAAGAAAAGAAAGATAAAGACCAGTGATGGCGAAATGTTAGATTTGTCATTGCCAACAGTCACAAAGAAACTCATGACTCAAGTTGAGAACATGCACTTTGTGTCAGAAGATGAAGCAATGCGTCTAGACACGATTGCAAACAGATATTTTGGCTGGTCTGACAAATTAGATGCGATACTTTGGGCAAATGACATATTCAACCCATTCTCTATAGACATGGGAGACTGGCTTGTCATACCAAAAGTGAAAGACACTGACATTTGGGTCACTAACCCTAATGTGTCTAAAATGCCTGATGAGAACACACAAACAACAACCACAAAGATAAGTTCAGCAGCAAACAAACTGAATGAGTCTGGAAAGAATGCAAAAGAAGAGCGAAATAGAAAGAAAGACAAAAGAAGACCAAATGAGCTTTCTCCGGGTGAGACCCACAAGCGAGTTGATGGTGCAACAATACTTTTAGGATAATGAAAGAATATACTTTAGAAGATTTGAAAATTGTGCAGATTGATGTTCCGGAAATAAAGCCCGATCCTATCATTTTGCCAAATTCTGAAGAAGGAGACAAACAAATAAAAAAAGATTTCACTGACTATATGGGAGATGAAAGCCGTATGTTTGCTTTTCTTCCATTAATAGAGATAAACAAAGGGTATAGGGTGAATCCATCTAATATCATAGAATTTAAGCTAGACTTCACTAGATTTCTTCCATCAATACGTCTAAGAATTGCAGATGGCAATTCTGAATTGAAAAGCAAATATTACCCTACTGATGGTTCAACATTAGGAATCTACATTGCACCAATGGGAGAAGATGATTCATATCGTGCAATAAGACTTGACTTCATCATCACTTCAGTAGAAGAGTCAAACAATATTCCAGGGTCAGTGACTTCGCCAACAGTGAGTGAGTTCACCATAACAGGAGAATTGAATATACCAGAGATGTTCTATATAAAGAATGTTTATGAAAGTGGTACATCTTGGGAAGCATTACGTTCTATCGCAAGTCAAACTGGACTAGGTTATGTGTCTAATGTAGAAAACACTGAAGACTCACAAATTTGGTTGAATGAATATTCTTCTATAAGAAGATTCACAGAAAACATTGCACAACATTCATATTTAGATGATGAATCATTCTTTGTGTCATTCATAGATGCATATTACAATTTGAATTTGATAGAAGTGTCAAGACTGTTCTCACAAAATCCTGAAAATGAGAAATGCTGGGTATACTCTACTGCATTCTTTGAAGAAGAGAATGCTAAAGCAAATGCTGAAGCAGACACAGTTGATGAAGAAGATGAAGACTTCATGAAATGGTATGGCAGAAGACACAAATGGTGGTATGAGTTGAACAACAGCAAATACCTTTCTGCATGGACATTGTATTTTGACAATTATTCAGAAATGAATTCTAATTCATCTAGTCTTTTTGACGGGTACACTAAATACATGCAGTCTTGGGATTGGATGAAACGTGAGAAAATTGAATTGCCATTGTCTATAGAGAATCCAGGAACAGAAGGGATGATGCCATTGAACAAAGGTCATATCATAGACGGTGAACCATCTGAACTAAGCAAGAACATGGTGAGCTATTCATATATGGGTGAGACCAACGAGCATATGAACCCAGAATACTATTATGCAGAAGCACACAATAGAATGAATATATCAGACATGTCAAAATTCGGTCTTGTTGTAGAGCTTCCATGCGTCAATCCAGCGATAACTAGATATTCTAGAATAAAAGTCATAGTGTTTGAAAAAAATGATTTATCACAAATTGGGATTGTTGAGAACCCTAATATGAAAGAAGACTCTGAAATAACACGTGATGATGGAAAAACTTTGAAACTATCAGACTACCCTGAACTTCAAAGCGACACTACTCCAAGATTTGACCTTTCTACTGATGATGGGATAGAACAGGCAAAAGCTGCAGGAATCTATTCGGAACTCGCAACACAGGGAGAAGATGGAGGGACAAACACTGCTGATGAGACTTTGAATGAATCACTTTCAGGATGGTATGTTGTCACTGGCTATGAAATATATATGGGTGACATAGATGAACAAGGTGGCACGACAAGATTGAAACAAAAAATATATTTGTCTAGAAGAGAATACAAGCCTGCTCTAAAGAGAGACTATGAGAAAACCACAAACAACACTGAACAATGAATTTGATAGATTTTTGTGAAGAACTTGGTGAAAAATTGAATTTACCAGAAAATCTGCATGTTGCAGCAGTTTTCAAAAACAATTCAGAAAGTGAAATACTTGGATGGGCAATACTTGACAAAAACAATAATAAAATGTCATCTTTGATAGAAACAGAAAACCTTGTTGATTGGGAAAAATATCTACTTCACTCTAATGATTGTCCCATCATCTAATCTAATCACATCACCACTTGCTGCTAAGTAGTCTATTGTCAATGTTCGTCCATCAGACAAATTCAAAGTTGTTGTGTCAGTCTCATCATTATAAAATGTGCCCAAATCAACATCATAGTCACTTATGCTTTCTCCATCATTGGCAAGTTCTGTCAAAATGTCATTCTCATCGTATTCAGTCTGGCCAACTAATTCTTCTTCAGTCAAATAATAATATCTTTTTCCTGTAGAATCTGTGTATGCTCCTCCATCTTTGGTGTATCCATTTTTCCAAAGACTTTTTTTAACAACTCCATCTTCTTTATATTTTTTAGCATATGCTTTTCTGCAATAGCATTTGTAGCCCTTTAACGTGATTTCATGATTTACCCAGTCAACTTCAACATCAGCATACATATATCCTGCAAGCTTTGTCTCATTTTCATTGTCTTCATCTGGATGTTCATGTTCAGCATACCATTTTTGTCTTTTCCTTATGGCCTTGACACCTTTTTTAAATGCAGCTTCTGAATCTTGTTGTTTTTTCTCAAATGCTTCAATCAGTTTTTTGAATGCAGGTATCATGTCTTTTATTGCAAACCCTATTGCTGTTGCAATGGCAATTATCTCTTTTATATAATTCATGATTTTTTTGATGTCTGTCAAGACTTTCTTCATGTTTTCCATGAATATCATGATTTTCTGAGATGGATTTGGAATTCCTGTTGCTGCACCTGCAACAATCACATCTGGGTTTGGTATCTTAGCTACCAAAGTAGTGACATCAACTGCAAGTTCTTTGAATGCTTCAGAAAAATTATCAAATATCCTGTCAATTTTGTCACATTCTTCTTCAACAAACTTGTCTCCTGGCCCTCCATCTTGAAAATAAGCTTTGGCTTCTGCTTTCACTTGCTTGAATAAAGCTACAGTGTCTTCATATGCTTGAACAATCTCATTTACAAGTCTTTTCAATTTGTCAGACTCTTGTTTGAGCCATTGTTTGTATTGCTCTAGAACAAGTTTTTTTAAAAGTTCAAGTGCTTCTTTCTTTGCTTCATTTTTCTTAGATTCAGTCTCTTTTTCAGCTTCTTCATTTGCAGTTTTCTTTTTATTAGCATCAATCTTCTTGAACTTTGGTATTTCATCTATGTTAGTGTCTTTTCTTGCTTGGTCTACAGACTGGTTGTATTCTGCAAACACTGCTTCTTCACGTGCAGAATATTCAGCAAGTCTTTCTAGATAATGCTCATCAATTTCATTCTCATGTTCTTTCCTTTCGTTAGTTATCTCTTGTAAGTCTGCTTCTCTTTTCTGCTTCGCTTGTTCAATCAATTCAGAATATCTTTTACGAGCATCGAGGTATTCTTGAGTGTATATTGAGTCATTATTATTCGTAGTGACAGCTGCTTTGATTTTTTCAAGTTCTTCTTCTAGCATGTGCATGTCTGGCATTGGAGGCACAACAAATTTTGGGATATTTGGCATTTTTGGCATCTTTATCCCGCATTGGTCAATATATTTTTTGACCATAAGCACTTTTATTGCTTTACGCATTGGAGCAGTGACTATTCCCATCTGATTCGATTATTTGTTTGATTTGTCTGCATTTGAGTATATGATTGCACCTGCACCACATTTGTCACAGGTGTAGTGCCTTCCATTTTTTGGGTCTGTCATGTAGTAGCGCCAGCGCTTTCCACATTTTGGACATCTCCCTTTATTCCATATATGTTTTTCTACCTGAAACTCTGCAAATTTGTAAAGCAAAGAACCTACAAATAGAAACAAAACTATGTATATTATTATCATGACTATTATTATTTGACATAACACATCACTGCTTTCTCTGCATTTTCAGAGAACTCTTTCCACCATTCATCTGCAGTCAATGCATCTTCAGCAGTCACTGTTTTTTTGTACAATTCTTTTGCATCGTGTTCTATCTCAGACAAAAGTTGTTTCCCCTCTTTGTATTTTCCTGGGTTTTTCTCTATAAGTTCATATGCTTTGTCAAACACTGCACCTTGCACTTTGGCAATCTGTGTTTTTGCTTTCAATGCAGAGACAAGACCCTCATTTGCACTATACTCGTCATATTTTTTGATGTATCTCATTTTTGTGAATTTATTGTTTTAGTATTTATAAATGAATAAAGTTTTGTTATATTAAAATAAAATAAAGAATATGGAATCAACAGTACCTTTGAATATAAGTGTTACAATAGAACCTGGCACCACGGTGTACAAGTTCAATGAAAGAGAACACGTGATAGAACCCTTAGAAGTTCTTGAGACACATATTGTCAAAGTCCCTTGGATGGACGAATATGGCAACCCTAGTTACAAGTCATGCTTAGACAAAAATTGCAGTCTACAACCAAACTATGTAGAACTAGTGATGGTCAAAAGCAGATACAATGGAAAAGCCGAACCTGAACTTATTGCAGTTGAGCATATATGGCTCACTCCAGAAGAAGCAATGGATGCATACTCAAAAGAAAGACTTTCACATTTTAATAAAAAAATAAAAAAATAAAAAAATGAACCTTTACGAAATCACACAAGAACAGATTGACCTCAACAACATGTTAGAGGAGTCAATGGGAGAGCTCACCCCTGAATTAGAAGAAGCTCTCAAACTCAACAGAGAGAATTTCTCTATGAAGGCTGATAGCTATGTGAAAGCTATCAAGAACTACAAAGCAGAAGCAGATGCAATCGCAGAAGAAATCAAAAAACTTCAAGACAAGAAAAAAGTCTGTGAGAATGCTATCAACAGAATGAAGACAGCTCTCTGTGACGCAATGCAAATCTTTGATATGAAGAAAGTTCAAGCAGGAATTTTCAAAGTGTCTTTGACCACATCTGAAGCAGTCAACATCATTGATGAAGAAGTTATCCCTGAAGAGTACAAGAAAATCAAGTATGAGGTCTCTAAGACTGACATCAAGAATGCCATCAAAAATGGATTGATTGTCGAAGGTGCAGAAATCAAAGAGAACCACAGCATCACAATTCGTTAAAAACATGAACAATTTAAGCTTCAATGCCAATACTAGAAGCAAAATGATTACTCTTTGACTCTTTTGAGTGATTTTCATATTTGTTGGTACCCGTGTGTTCTAGTGACACATGGGTTTTTTCTTATAAACTATATGCATTTCCAAAAACAAAGTGACAGAGGTCACCTATGAAGACCAGAACACATCATATTGTTTATAATGTCATTTGTCTTTTGTTATATTAAATTATGAAATAATTTTTTATTTTGAATATATAAGATATGAAAAAAGTATTGTTTATCATTGACGCACAGAATGATTTCTGTCATCCAGATGGTTCATTGTTTTGCCACAATGGCCAATCAGCAGTCAACAACATTGTAAGTCTTTTGAAAGACAAAACATTTGACCAAATCATCGTCACCGAAGACCATCATTGTGACACTGGCATAGTCCATTACTTAGACACAAATGAAGGCAAGCACCTTCCAGTTAAGCATTGTATTGATGGGACTTGGGGTGCTCTGCTCCACAAAGACATCTACATTGCTTTGTATGAGCCTGACTATGATGTCATTCAGAAGTACACGTTCATGGCAGACCCTTATGTAGTTTCAAACAATATTATCAGCAACGAAGATGAAAGATATGAATTCTACATTTGTGGATTTGCAACAGACATTTGTGTGCTCAACAATGCTTTGCTGCTGAAACATCTTTTCAATGAATGTGAAGTCAATGTCATTGAGAATTGCTGTGCAGGAACTTCTGAGAACATGCATGACATGGCAATCCAAGTAATGAGGGCAAACCACATCAATATCATTTAGCAATGGAATACAAATTCAAAAAATGCGAATCAGTCAATGTAGAGATAGACTTTGACAAATTGTTTGACCTCATTAAGAAAGAGAACCCTAGAATGCCAGAAAAAAGATTCTGTGATGAGTTTGTCACAAATTCTAGCTATTACATCAACAAGATGATTGGATATGACCCATATTCAAAATTCTTTGACTGTGACTCTGTCATTGAAGTCATGCACTATGATTTTGGTAGTTATTTAGATGAACGCGGAATCCATTAAATCCATTAATATGATTAAAAGTATCTTAGACACAGATTTGTACAAGTTCAGTGTATCTTATGCATATTTCAGCTTGTACCCATTAGCAGAAGGGACATTCAAATTCAATGACCGCAACAAAGAGAAATGGACAAAGCCACAACAACAGCTTATTTCAAAGATGTTCAAGAATGAGATGGACACACTTTATGAGATGGAGCTTCATGACATTGAACGCGCATGGTGCATAAAGCATATCCCTTACATCCCACAGACTTATTGGGAATGGCTTTCTTCATTCAAATTCAACCCAGAAATTGTCAAGTTTGAATTTGACAAAGATGGAGTCTTCCAGTGTGAAGTGACAGACAAGCTCTACAAAGTTTCATTGTATGAGATTGTAGTGCTTGCTGCATATGCTGAAATCAGGAACCTTGTTCTAGGCATCACACCAGATTGGGACAAAGCAAAGAAAATTGCAAACTCAAAGATAGAGATTGCAAATGAGAACAAAATCTTATTCAGTGAGTTTGGCACACGCAGGCGTTTCAGTTCTGACATGCAAGACATGGTCATTTCTGAAATAAGGAACAACTCAAAGACATGTGTTGGGACAAGCAATGTCTATTTTGCAATGAAATATGGCATGAAGCCTATTGGCACATTCCCACACGAATGGGTGATGTTCCATGCAGCATGCTTTGGCTACAAGCGGGCAAACTACCTTTCATTAGAAGATTGGATAAAAGTGTATAGAGGAGATCTTGGCACTGCATTAGTTGACACATACACAACAAAATCCTTTCTGAAAACTTTGACAAGGCAACAAGCATTGCTTCTTTCTGGTTTCAGACAAGACAGTGGAGATGAGGTTGAGGTTGGAAACAGAATCTTAGCAAGACTTTCTGAGCTCAATGTAGATGAGAAATCAAAGACAATAGTGTTCAGCAATGCATTAGATTTCAACAAAGCAAAACAAATCAATGAGGTGTTCAAAGGAAGATGCAAACCCAGTTTTGGCATTGGCACAAACCTCACATGTGACTTTGGCATGAAGGACTACAAGCCAGCAAACATTGTCATGAAGCTTTCTCAATGCAGACTTTCACCTAAAGATGAGTTTGAGCCTTGCATCAAAATATCTGATGATGCTGGGAAGCAGATGGGAAATGCAGAAGAGTTCAAGATAGCAAAGCACCAATTGAAATTAGACATCTAAATATTTTGTGTTTGAATCAAATGGGTGATATATCAAAAATATATCACCCATTTTTGTTATATTAAATTATAAAAATAAAAATAAAAATTATGTCAGAAATAAGAGGAACTAAAAAGAATTTGCAAATTGATGGCAAAATAACAAAGCCTGAATTCTTTGTCTTTTGTGTTGAGCAAAGGACCTATAGCAGAAAAGGTGACACAGGAATACCGGTTCTCATGAAGGTCAACCGCAACTTGTTCACAGACGTGTCATCTGCTGAAAAATATAGAGACAAAAAATTGTCATCATATATAGAAAAGTATCCCGAGTCAGTAAAGACTAATTCATTCACAACTGATGACAAACTCGGTTTGCTCAAAGAAAGCAAGATAATCTATTCAAGAAAGAATGTCAAAAATGACAATACATATACAATAGACACAAATTTTGTGATACAAAGAACTGGGGTGTTCAACATAAACTAAAAAGTGAAAGACATGAAAGACAATGCCATCAATGGCTCTATGTACATGAAAATCTTAGAAAACTCACTTTGACAACAAATATCACTATGACAAAGAAAGAAATCATTGCTTTTCAAGAGGAAGAAGAAATCATGAGGAAATTTGCATACAACCTTATGAAAAAGTATGCAGCAGAGAAAAACCTCATTGAATACAACTATGATGATGGTTTCTACTGTTTGTCAAATGACAAAGGCAAAGCAGAGCAAATGCACAAAGAATGGCTTGAGACAAGAGTCAAAGACAAGAATGGCAAAATCTTGAAAGTTGGTGATGTTGTCCACAACAAATGGGGATATGACCTTGTTGTGAACAAGAAAAAGATTGATGGAGAACTCTGGTGGTTTGGGATGCTTGTCTGTGAAAAGGGACATTCTTGTGAAGACATCCCTTATGCATTAGAAAAAGAAGAAATTGAACTTATAGAATTATAATTATGGAAAAGTATTATTTCACATTTGGCTGCGGAATTGATGACCCACACAGGAATTGTTACACAGTGATTGAAGCTGAGTCTTATGAAGCTGCGAGAGAAGAGATGGTCAGAAGATTCGGTACAAAATGGGCATTCCAATACAATGAAAAACAATGGGTGATTGACCCTTCTGAAGATGAGAACTATAGAATCAAAGCGAGAATCTATGGTTTTGACCCTGATGGGAAAGAGCCCATCACTCAAGCACAGATGTACAACCTCACAAGAATTTGATTATGGAATACAGATTTGTCAAAATAAGAAGAAAAGGTTCAGACAAAAGCAATTGGTATTTTGTCCCAAAAACAGAAGACCAGTTGCTAGAGCATTTCAAACATGTGTTTGGTGCAGAAATAAGAGATGGTGTCCATGACCACATCAAGGGAACGCATGTCAAAGAGGATCCTGAAGGCAAAAAAGAGCCTTGGTTCTATCATGATCACCCAACAACACCATGGGCAAGAGCCGTGGAGGTGTATTGGAATCTGTTTGGTGGAAGTTGGGTTGAAGCTTCTACAAAACTTGAAAATGAAACCTTGAACCAACGAATCAATTCATTTCGTTCTGGAAAAGAGATGCTTCTTGACAATGGTGTTGTTGAATCAAGGTTTTGTGAAGGTGATGAGATTCTTGAAGACATTGAAAAAGACAAGCTCGAATATCCCATAGAAGCCGCAGTCAGACTTGAGGATGTAAGATACATGCAATGGGGCAAGTTAGACTATATGGCAGCTGGACTGCCAGCAAGTGCAAGACACTATGGTGGAAACCATTGGTATGCTAAACTCGGAAAGCAAGACATTGTTGACAAAGATGGGAACATGAAATGGAACACTAAAGAAGAAGCTCAAACTGCTGCAAAATGGTTCATTGAGAACAAAGTAAGTCACAAAAGGTATCATACAAATTAAAAGTTATGGAAAACCACATTACAGACATCATTGCAATCATATTAGTTCTGACAGTCTTTGCTGCATATTTCATCATTGGTCATGCTGTAGAGAAAAAGAAAATCAAAAAATACAAAGACTTGCTCAAACCTGGAAGGAAAGTCATATTCTATCACTGCATAAATGAAGAGCTTAACTCTTGGAAAAAAGTATATGAATACCAGATTGTTGCTAACAAAGATGCGTATTTCCAGTGCATTGATACATCAAATGACCAGTTGTGCTATTACAAGTACACTGATTTTGGAATATATGCAGACAAATATGAGATATATGATGGAGAAAAACTCGTTTATGAGAATGGGTTTGTTGTAGAAGAGAAAAACTATAATTAAAAATGAAAGTTATGAAATACAAAGGTTATGAGATTTTAGACAAAATGAATGTTCCAGTTTCTGGAGCAACTGTCATTGAAGATGAATACGGTTCAATCAGTGGTGATGAATTCAATGATTTTTTGGAACGATGCAAAAGTGAAGTTGAGAAATTGAAAGACAGGGGTTTCAATGTCACTGACATTTCTTATTCTTTCAGTCCATTCTATTATGGTGAAAATGACGAACGAGTTGAGTTGTGCCAAATCATTTGTAGAGAAGAGACTGACATGGAAGCTCAGGTCAGGATTAACGATGAGAAAGCAAGAATAGACCATCTGGAAGAAGTCTATGACAGGGTAAAGCAAAACACTGTGAATTATGATGAACTTGCAAAAACTGATGAAGAATATTGCAGATGGAGATACCATATGCAAATATTGAAAAAATATGGTGCAAAGACAATGAGTTTTGAAAAATGGAAAACATCAGAAAAATAAATAGAGGAGTATATTTGATAGCACAAATAACAAAGAAATAAAATCATGACACGAGAAGAGATTCTGGAAAAGGTAAAGAATTGCAAGACCACAACTGCAAGAAACATTATGGGTTGTTCTGAAAACTGGTATGACCCTATCTATGCAATAAGAGAAACTTTTGAAATGGAAGTTTTGGAGAAAATGAGTGAGGTTGAATTGAACAACCTTATAAAACTCGCCCAGAACATAAGTGAAGGCTTGTATTGAAATTGAAAAATCAAAAAACACTAAATATGCCAGCAATAGAATATAGAGAACATGATTTTGGTGTTCCTTACAAAAGATTTGTAGACTTAGAAGTTGGTGACATTTTATATTTCATCAATTTGGAAGATTTGTCTACAGAAAGAAAAAAAGTAATGGCAATAGATGTGAAAAACACATCTGATAATTTTTCACACAATAGACAGATGGTAGAATATGCTGTTGACAGTGAGGTATCAAAAGAACTAGCGTTCAAGCTTTATGATGGAAACACATTTATCGATGACTTTAGTTTGTCAAGATACAACATAATCATATGTACAGATGAACGTATATCCAAATCAATAACATGTGCATTGCACTCAAGAAATCATATTCAGTGGGAAAAATTCACAAGTATATTTGGAAACCCTATGGATGGATATGCAAAAAAAGAAGTTGTTTTAAGATGAATTTTTACATGATTTCAGAGAAGCGATGGAGGAACAGTTATTTATGAGTTGGAAATATTATCCGAAAGAATTTTCTTCTTATGAAGAGTATGTCAAATACCTCAAAGAAAAGGGGCTTGCCTTGGAAGCACCTGAAGGGAATGCATAAACTTTAATGTTATGAAAAAGGAAGATATAAAAATTCTTTTATTTGACTTGTGTTCAAGATTACCAAATAATGTAATCCTAAAAACACCCGATGGGGATGGCTATCTTTGTGATATCTGCAACGCCCCATTACTTGGATGGCAAGTTTCTGTTCGCATAGGTTTTGAAAAGATAAACTTTAGCATAGAAGAAGTGACCCCATATCTCCGTACGATGTCAAGTATGACTGAGGAAGAATACCAAGAATTTGGCTATGATGTCTTGCGATACACTCCAAGGGAATTTGATTGGCTTAATGTTCATTACTTTGACTATCGTGGCTTAATTAAAAAGGGTCTTGCTCTTGAAGCGTCAAAAGGAATGTATGAAATTAAATGAAATATTATAAAAAATTAATTTATGAAACTTATTAGTTATATGTACAGTTACAGCGGTGACAGTGGTCTTTGTTTGTCTAACTGCGAGGAATGGAATGCAAGCAAGAGTTATCTTTATTTCGATGCCGAAAAATGGACTATGGAGAAAATTTACGATATAGTTAAGATGATATATCGTAAATATTGTAGTCTTGGTGAAACTTGGACTTTGGGAGATGTTATGGACCATATACGTGATACTATGGTTCCTTTTATCAATGAAACCGATGGAGTATACAAGAAGCCTTTATGGGAATCAGTCAAGAAAGAAAAACAAATCGACCCGAAAGAACATGAAATTATTTCATGGGAATTTAACGGCAAAACATCCAATTACGACTATCACAAATGACACAAGAAGAAAAACAACTACTTGTAAAAGCACTTTGCGGATATTTACTGTATGGAGTAATATGTAGTGTTGTACATAAGAAGAATGGTAGATTAGTAGAAGAAGATATGAAATTATCTGGGATGTTTGAAGACGGTAATTTCTACTTCTTGGACGAAATGGGTTCCACTTATTCGAATAACTATATTCCTTATCTCCGTCCAATGTCCAGTATGACCGAAGAGGAGAGAAACGAATATCTGAGCATCAAGATGCAAGAGACAGAAAGAGTTGCTCTTGCAGAAATATATCGTCCAGAAGCTATTTCTGAAATAATGGATTGGCTGGACTCCCATTATTTTGACTACCGCGGACTTATTGAAATGGGATTGGCGCTTGAAGCGCCCGAAGGAATGTATGAAATTGTACCAACAAGTATATAATTACAAATCATGTCAAACAAAAAACCAAACCAATTATTTTGATATAATATAGTTTTTGAAAAATATTTATCTAACTAAATATATATCAAATATATACACAAGAAAAACTTTATTTGAAAATACTATTTTGTTTTTTTGTTATATTAAATTATAAAAAGCAAAGTAATGAAAATCAAATAAATATAATATGTTCAAAGATAAATTATTAGGGAAATTTTTCTTCAATTGTAGAAGATATGAGGTGTGGCAAATTCCATCATACCCTGCAGGGACTGGCAAATGCATGAAAGTGTACATGTTTGACAAATTGAATAGAAGGCACACCAACTATTGTAACCCTAAAGACATTTGTTGTGGGTTCAACCAATTTGATGTTGTCAAAATCGAGAAACGGTTTGAACATGTTTTTAAAGACAATTACTTGAAATGAAAATAGAATTTGAAAAATGTAATTTGCCATTTGACGATGAGTCTATGGAATTCCTTTCTCAGAAGGGTGAAAAGTTCTTCATCTATTTACAAGTGATTTCTGAAGTGTGGAATCCAAAAAAATTTTCTCATGACAAAGTTGTCAAAGAAAAGATAGTCCCATTGTCAATCTACAAGACAATCATATTGTGTGACCATTGTCTGTTCTCACCAGACGAAAACATAAAAATTGTTGGGTATTGCCCGATTGAGTTTGAATGTCCAGAAGATGTGAGTGTTTTCATTTGACATTTTCTGCCTTTTGATATTTGGTATTGAGGTTCCGTTGAAAAACAAAATTGAAAGTTTTAAATATTTTTAATGCACAAACATTTAATTGCAGGACTGTTGTGAACTAGTTCCAGCCTAAAGGCTGGAATCTTCGTGTTTCATAGATGCTGATTCAATAGAATGTTTTATAACATTCAAAATATTGTTTTGCATCTCCGCACGCTTGACTTCGGTGCGTTCCACACCTACATTATGTCTATAAAACCAAACCATATTTTGAGCAGCATGAACATCTCTGTCTATTTCAATACCACAATCACATCTAAATATTCTATTAGATAAATTCAAATTATCATGATAGCAACCACATTCAACACATACTTTTGTTGTTGGAATATATTTATTTAAAACAACTACATTTTCTTTTGTTTTTAATTTAGCTTTCACTTTTCCAAGTATTGAATGTTGTATTTTTTTACCATGATTTGATTTCTGCCATTTTGATAATTGTTCGTCTTGAATGACTACAGTTTTGTGTTTAGTTATTTTGGATACAATTTTGTTTGTCAAATCCTTTTTACGGTTGGTTTGTTTTTGATATTCTTTTCTTAGTTTTGATTTTGTTTTTATCCAGTTCTTTGATCCTTTTTGTTGTTTATTTAACTTTCTTTGAATTTTTTTTATTTGATCACTTTCTTGAATCTGGATATTAATTTTTTCACCATTTGAAAACGTGAAAGAAGTTTCACAGCCAAAATCTATACCAATTATATCATTTATGTATTCTTTATTTTCTTTTGGAACATAGCATACAAATTGAACATAATAACCAGTTGGTCTATGCAATAATCTTGCATTTGCGTATTCTATTTTTTCTATATTGATAAATTGATCTAATCCATTCACAATCAACTTTTTTGGTATACCAGCGATTTTGATTCTTTTATTTGAAATTATTTTATGACTTATACCATATTGTTTTAAATCTATTATAGTTTCTTCTTTTGAATATTTTAAATATCCACCAGTTTGTAAACCTTTATTAGTTAATGTTTTTATCGTTTTGATATTTGAAATCATTCTAGATAAAAGACATTGTCTTGATTGTGAAGATAGATATTTTATTTCAACATCAATATCATTTAAATCTTTATCTTTTTTAGTTATTTTTGTTATTTTGGTATCAAATTTTGAAATTTTATTATCTTCAGACTGTTTAGACCAATCTAATATATAATTTTTATACCATTTTTGTTCAAGAAATATTCGTTCTAATGCTTCTTTTTGTGCATTGGACAAAGCATTTTCCTGAATTTTGGCATCAAATGTCTTACAAAGCATATTAGAATGTCTTTCAATTGTTTGACGTTTTGTTTCAGAAATCTGTTTATTTTTTGAAAGTCTTTCTTGATCTGTCAATTGTATGTAATTTTATATATTTATAAATATATTTATAAGACTAAATTTTACATGCAATGAAAGATGATTATGAACATTTAAATCATGAAAAATTCAAATTAAGATATCATATAATATTTTCAACAAAATATCGAAAAAAATTATTAAAACCAATTATAAATGATGTCAAATCATATATGAAACTTGCAGAAAAAATGCAAAAGAAATGGTCAATTGAAATCATGGAGATTGATATTATAAAATGTGATCATATTCATTTGTTAATAAGAGCTACTCCAACATGTAGAATTAGTGATATTATTCATAAATTGAAACAAGTTTCAACATATTATGTTTGGCAAAAACATCATGATTATATGTCTAATTGGTATTGGAGTGGAAAACATCATTTATGGACAAGAGGTTATTTTTGTTCATCTATTGGAAATGTTAGTGAGAAAACTTTAAAACAATATATAGAAAAACAAGGATAATTTATGTCATTTCATATTCCACTATAAATGGGGGAATCTTTCATAATATTTTATATAAAAAGCAGTCCTCTTTTTATTATTTTAATTTTAGAAAAAATAAAGTATGAAGAAATTTGATGACAAATACATGTCAATGGCAAAGATTTGGGCAACCAACTCTCATGCAATTCGTTCTAAAGTTGGAGCTTTGATTGTGAAAGACAACACTATCATAAGTGATGGCTACAATGGGACACCAAAAGGATTCCCAAACAATTGTGAATGTGTGAAATGTAGAAAATACGAGAATAGAAAAGACTGTATTTCATTCAAATATGATGAAGAAGCTTGCATGAACTGCCAGAACACTTATTTAGAGACACTTCCAACAGTGATACATGCTGAATGCAATGCAATCACTAAGCTTGCAAGAAGCACACAGTCAAGTGAAGGCTCTACTTTGTATGTGACATTAAGCCCTTGTGCCGAATGTGCAAAGATGATTATCCAAGCTGGGATAAAAAGAGTTGTCTATTCTGAAAAATACAGAAAAGATGATGGTCTTAGATTATTAGAAGAATCTGGAATTGAAATAGAACAAATACCATAATCAATTAAATTACAAAAACAATGAAGAAAACTTTTAAGATGAAAGATTGTGACAAGCAAATGCTTCAAACAATCATCAAACAAATGGTGGTAGTGGACAAATATGTGAATTTGAGAATCTGTGACAGTTTCACTGATTCATCTTCATATCTTCCAGCGCATGATGTCGTGAAGTACATGAAGGTGAACAATTCTAAGATGTTCAGCAATGAATACACATTAGACAAACCCATAAGGATGTCTTTCATCATGGGCTCAAAACTTTTAGTCTTGCTTTCTCAATTTGAGAATGACAGCATGATTGATTTAGACATTGCATATGATTCTGAGGCAGAAGGAGATGAATACTATGCAATGAAGGTCATCATGTCAGGAAAAAGTTTGAACATCACAGAGGTTTGTGCAGACCAAAGATTTGACAACATCAACATCAAACCAATCCCGGATGAGGTGATGCAGAATTTGTTAGATGACACAGAGTCTGAATTGAAGTTCCATATCTCAAAAGAAGACATGCGTGCAATTAAGTCATTAGGCAACATTGACAAAGAAAGCAAGCGTTTTGAATATGTTGTGAAAGACAATATGTTGTCTATCAGAGAAAGAAGTGACGTTGATGACCTAGAGAGTGAAATCTACAGCAAAGCAATTGCAGAAGTGAATTCTGATGACAAAGTCTATATGTGCAACAAAAATGTGTTCAGTGTAGTGAATAATGTGACCGACTATGATGTGAGCGTCTGCGAAGGAGACAACAGCAAAGTAATATACACTCACACTGAAGATGATTTAGTATTGAACATAATTGCAAGCATATGATAACCGCGGTTAATGTCTATATCATATTGAAAAAAGACAGATATGACAGGACTGCAAGTGGGATATACCTTCCTCCAAAAAAACTCGGTCAAACTGAAACAGGAGAGCCCTACAGTGGAATTGTCTTGTCTGTTGGAGATGAAGTCTCTTTAGTCAAAGAAAAAGACCATGTGGTGTTTTGTGACACATGTCAACCTTTGATGATGTTTGACCACGAAGATACAATCATTATATTAAGAGAATGTGACATTATAGGTATTTTAGAAGATGGAGAATAATTTCAGTAGATACATATTAGAGCATGGTGGAATGATAAAACATTTGGAGCTTCCTGTTGAGATGTCAGAAGGCTTAGGGATGTGCAACCCATCAGTGTTCATAGACAATGATGGAAAGATATTGTGTAATATAAGAAGAGTGAACTATCTGTTCCACCTTTCATTGACAAACTATTGGAACACTGCATATGGCCCAACAAACTACCACCATCCCGACAAAGACCCAAATTTGAGGACAGAAAACTACATGTGTGAACTTGATAAGAATCTAGACATCAAGCCAAACACATTGAAACATGTGAACTACCAGAAATATGAGCCAAAATGGAACTTTGTTGGTGAAGAAGACGTCAGAATAGTGCGTTGGGATGGAAAACTGTATTTGACTGGCTGCAGAAGAGACACCGAATCTACCGGAATCTCAAGAATGGAATTGTCAGAAATGGATGAAGACATGAATGAGGTTTCTAGGACAAGAGTACCGGCTCCTGGAAAAAATGATTCATATTGTGAGAAGAACTGGATGGCAATATTAGATAAGCCATATTGCTATGTGAAATGGTGCAACCCAGTTGAGATAGTAGAGTATGACCCAAAAACAAACACAACAAAAGACATTCTGGTGAAAGACCAGAAAATATTGTCAGATGACCCTCTATGTGATTTGCGAGGAAGTAGCCAAGTCTTGAAAGTGGACAATTATTATATCACGTTGGTTCATGAAGTGAACCTTTGGGTAAACAGGTATAATGAGCGTTCAGCAAAGTATTTCAACAGGTTTCTTGTATGGGATGAGAATTGGAACACTGTGAAATTGAGCCAAAGATTTTGGTTCATGAATTTCCCTATTGAGTTCACGAATGGACTTGCTTTTGATGGGAAAGACTTCATCATACCTTTCTCAGTGTTTGACAATTCGGCATACATTGCAAAGCTAAGCAAAGAAGCTGTGTTTGGATTTATTGGAATTGGCGAAGAAGTTGACAAGACAAGCTATGCAATATTGACTCCAACAGATGAATATATATCAGATATATACAACCCAGAAAAATCATATTCAGTTGGGATAGAGCATTTCTACAAAAAACAGTTTGCAGAAGCTCATGCATTCTTCATTAGAGCAGCAGAGTTAGCAGCAGAAGACTATAATAAACACAAAAAGATTGGATATGATGCATATTATATGGCTCAAAAATGCTTAGAGCATGCAGGCAACAGAATGGACAAACTTATCCACCAATACAATGTTCTTATCCAATGGGACCCTAGCAGGTATGAAGCTTATTTTGAGTTGTCTAAATTGTATTATGGCGCAGATGACAATTTGAATGACCACAACAATGCATTAGGTTTTGCATCTATGGCAAACATGCTTGTTGGAGACCATCCAATTGCTGTGACTTATGTGAATATGGAAGAGAAATACATGGTTGACAGAGTGAAAATGCAGTATGGAGTGTGTTGTTATAGGTGTTCAAAAGACTACATCGCAGTACCTGTTTTGAAAGACTTGATTGAAAATGGGCACGAGACAATCAAGAATCAAGTGAAATCTTTAAATTTGAATTTATGATTCAATTATTCAGATATGCTATTGAGCACAGTGGAGAGATAAAACTTCTTAATGGAGAGTTTGCTAATTCTAAAGGAGCATCTAATCCGTCAATTGTGAATTGCAATGAAAAATATTACATCTCATTCAGAAGTTGTGAATATTCTTTTTTCAATTTTTATGACAAATGTTTATATGATGGAAAGAAGCTCTCTTGGTATCCTATGCACCTATACAATGACATTGCATTGAACTTTCTTTCAACAAACTTCATATGTGAGTTTGACAAAGAAAAATTAGAAGTCAGAAACCCTATTGAGATAATGAAAGGACAGTTCAAAAGAGACAATCTCTACAATGGTGCTGAAGACATACGACTTTGGGTTGATGATGAAGGTAAACTTGCAGCAAACTATTCAGAATTTGAGCCAAACAACACTGTCAGTATGAATTTTATCAATTTTGATGAAGATTTGAATGTTGTAAAGCATAAGAAATGTTTTGTTGAGCAATGTGAAAAAAATTGGATGCCCATATCAGACAAGCCTTGTTGTTTTGTGAGAAAAGCTTTTGACAACATCACCACATTGCAGAACTATGACATGCTTGCTCATTATGGAGACATCCATGCGCCATTGAAGTTCAGAGGCTCTAGCCAACTGTGCAGATACAAAGATTCTTACATATGTGTTGTCCACACATGTAGAGTATATTCAAATGAAGACAACGCAACCGTGTACAAGTATTTCCACAAATTCATCCAAACTGATTTAGACTACAATATCATGAATGAGTCAGATTGGTTAGTGTTTACTGGAATGTACATAGAGTTCAATTGTGGTATGCTAATTGAAAATGATGAGATGATTCTTCCAGTCAGTCTGTTTGACTCTGTCTCTTTTGCAATAAAATTGAAGATGGAATATGTCATGAATCTAATTGAGAGAAAAAACTCCCCAAAGACAGAAATTGTCCAGCAGGATGAATTGTCAAACATTATCTTGTCTTCTACAGAAGAAGATTTGCCATACAAAGTAGATGAATATATTTTAAACTATGCAGATTACAATAAAGCAGCTGCAATCGCATGCAGGACTCATCTTGGATCTATAGAAAAAGACAAAGACAAACGAATAATGCTTTATGTGAAGGCTTTATGCGACGTGAAGAAGTTTGACATACAAATGGACACCAGATACATGCATATGTTGATTGGCCAAGATGTCCTTAGGGACCACATAGACACGTTCTTCTAATTTTGTTATATTTAAATATAGAATTATTTTTATTTTTTTTTATAAAACAAGAATATGGAAAATGAGAAAATCAAAACAGCAGAGTCTTTCATCAAACCTGTCCACAAGCCAAATTTCCAAGTGTCAACAACCACGGGTGAATTTTATTGGATAAGCCGTTCTGTTGCAGTGCTTGCTATTGTAGTTTGTCAAGATGACAATGGTTGGCATATTTTAGTGAACCAACGTGGAGAGGGTTGTCCAGATTATAATGGCTGTTGGAACATCCCTTGTGGATATGTTGATTGGGGCGAGACTTGTGAAGAAGCTTGCAGCAGAGAAATATTTGAAGAATGCGGGGTGAAGATACATCCAGAAATGTTCAAGTTGTTCAATGTGAACAGTGATCCAAGAGACTCATCAAGACAAAACATCACTATACGCTATATTGCAAATGAATTGATAGATGAATATTTGAATCTTGAGTTGAGCAACAAGAACTCTGAACAAAATGAAGTTGCTGACATAAAGTGGATTTCATTTGATGAGGTTGACAATTTTGAATGGGCATTCAACCACAGACAATTGCTTGATGTCATCTACAATTATCTCATGAATGGAAAACATTAAAGACAATGTCATCAATTGGGCAAATTCTCATTTCAAGAATTTCTCTTTTCGTGAACATCAGCTTGACACAATTGTCAAGATAATAGAAAGAGTCCTCGATTATAAAAAAATCAAGAACCAAATAATTGAAGCTCCTACTGGAAGTGGCAAGTCTATCATATGTTTAGTTGCTGCTGGTGTTTTAGCTGACAAATACAACAGAAAGTCTTACATATTAGTGTCTAACTTGTATTTGTGGAAGCAATATTCAGATTTTATAGAAAAACAAAATCTTGAATTTGGTTGTCTGAAGGGGCTCACGGGAAACTACTTGTGCAAGAAGAACAATGAAGACATGCGGAATTCTGCATGCAAGATTGCAAGAATCCAATACCATGTTTTGTTCAACAGCAAAAAAGCAAGAGACTGCGGGTTCTCATGTGCAGACGATTGTGAATACATACAAGCAAGGAAAAAAGCAATAGCGTCATCTGTCACTTTGATGACTTACCAATTGTACCATTATCAATTGAATGTTGTGAAGACAAAGTCATTTGAGCCAAGAGATGTCATATTCTGTGATGAATGTCACAACATACCTGACATTATGCAGTCAAACTGTTCACCATGCATACAAAAATTTGACTTTGAGCATTATTCAAGAATCTATGATTGGGCTCACTGGAAGACTGTTGGGCTGTTTTCTGATGAAAAGAGGTTCTTTGCTTTGAAAGATGAGTTCCCGAAAAAGAAAAGTTTCACTGATGCATTGGACAGTCTATATGAAGAGATGTGCAAAGAGAACACATCAGAAAAAGACTGGGAACTCATTTCATCATACACAAATGTCATGTCTATGATTTCACAAGTCTGTGATTTTATAGAAGATGACATGGAAAACCAATTCAAGAACAATGAGACAATAGACATCAAACTCTACAAGTCAGTGTCATATGCAAGGAACCATTTCTGCATCATAGATGATTTTTATGACGCAACTGAAGCATTGAATACAAAAGAGAAAAATGGTCCATACTTTGTAAAGAATATAAATGACACTGGCATTGGTAAAACAATAAGCTATTCTTGTGTGAAGGAAGACTTTTTGACATGGAGATACCTTTTGAGACATGCAAAAAACAGAATAATGTTGTCTGCGACAGTTGGATTGAAAGAGGCATTTGATGACAATATTGGGATAAAGTACACTGAACAGAAAGAGTCTACTATGGACAGAATCCCATCTACATTTGATTTCTCAAAGTCACCCATACTTGTGAGTGAGAAATACAAGATGACATATAGAGAGAAAGAGACATCGTTCCCAAAGTTGAAAGAGATAACATACAAGATATTAGAGAAACACAAGAATGAGAAAGGGATAATCCAGACAGGAAATTATGATAATGCAAAAAGACTGTATAATGAAGCACCAAAAGAATTGAAAAGAAGGCTTTTGCTGTACGAGAACTCAAAAGAGAAAGAGATATTCATAAAACAACATTTAGACAAAGAGAACAGTGTTTTGATAGGGCCTTCACTGAATGAAGGGATAGACCTTCCAGGAGAGCTTTGCCGGTTCATCATCATTTTCAAGATTCCTTATCCACAATTGAAAGACAAACTAGTGCAAGCAAAGATGCGTCTTTTCCCTGAATGGTACAAATCAAAAACTTCAAGCTTTGTCATTCAAGGGATAGGCAGGGGGAACAGGTCTAAAGAAGACTGGTGCATGACATACATCATTGATGGTTGTTTTGTTGACTTGTTCAAATCAACAAGAAAACAATATTCAACTGAATTTCAGCAAAGAATGAAATTCTTCAAATAAAAAGATAACTATATATTCGATGGCACAAAAATAACAAATGGATAGAACTATGACGCAAGAAGAAAAACAACTATTACTTAAAGACCTATGCTCAAGGTTGCCATACAACCCGAAAGTGAAGTATGCGCATTACCACAAGAACGGTGATGACGAGAATATTGTGCTGAACATCTATAATGCTCACAAACTGCTTGTCGGTATGGACATATACCATATTAAGCCATATCTCCGTCCAATGTCAAGCATGACGGAAGAAGAAAAAGAGTATTATGATTCAATCACATACACTGAAGATGAGACACATTTTAAAGGAGTTTGGTGCAATATCGTTGTTGATTGGCTCAATGCTCATCATTTCGACTACATAGGCTTAATCGAGAAAGAACTTGCGTTGGAGGCACCTGAAGGAATGTATAAAATGGAATAGAAAAGATATAGATTATGATACAGGAAGAAAAAGATTTGTGTAAAACCTGTGAACATTATTGGCAGGACTTTCCGTTACCATTGGATTATGTAGTATCTCACTGTGAAATTCTAGATAGAATGCCAGGTCATGGCATAAATGAAAATGATATGGATAATGAGATACCTTATCCTTGTTTGAACTGTCCATTTGACTCATATAAAAAGAAATAACTTATGACAGAACAAGAAAAGAAAATTTTGTTTCAAGCTATTTGTGAAAGTTTCCCATATGGACTCAAATGTACAACGAAAGCATATGGTTGGCCAGGAGTTTATTCAATATGTGGATGTATTGGCAACAAAATCATTTTAGATTGTCCTAAAGAAGTTGAGGGTGATGACATCTGGTTGGTACAAAATATTGTACCATATCTTCGTCCAATGTCAAGTATAACAGATGAAGAGTTTCAAAAACTTCGTAGTATATGTCCCCACTCAATGATTAATAAAACTAATGTTACTGGGTGGTTTGTTGGAATAAATGGTAGTGATTACGGAAGAATTTCTCGTATTGATGAAATTAGTAAATTTATTAACTGGCTCAACGCTTATCATTTTGACTATCGAGGATTAATACCTATGGGGCTTGCCTTGGAAGCACCTGAAGGAATGTACAAATAAATCATACAACTATGAATAGAGAAGAAGCAATCGAGATAGTAAGAAAACTATATTATGATTCTTTATTTTTAAAGAAAGATAAAGAAGCAATAGAAACTCTTATCCCCGAACTCAAAGAGAGTGAGGATGAGAGGATAAGGAAAGATATAATTAAATTTATCAAAGTATCTAAACCAAGGTGGGAGAATTATAGTGATTATTCATCTTGGATTGCTTGGCTTGAAAAGCAAGGTGAGAAAGCAAATATACATCAAGATATAGAAGATGACTTAAGACGTCAAAGTACAATACAAGTACTTGAATATGCAAGAAGTCTTGATGCTTATAATCAATATGGCAAAGAATCTATTAACAAAGATATTGCTTGGCTTGAAAAGCAATGTAAAGAAACAAGTTGGAAACCATCCAAAGAAGAAATGGATGTGCTATATAGTTTGTCATATATCACAAATGAATTTGATGAACGGAAAGAAGAAGTTATCATGTGGCTTTATCAAGACTTGAAACGAGTATTTTTCAATGGAGCAAGCTTCGAGAATATGTTCCCTACAAATACAAGTGAAGAATTTAAAAAGCAATGTGAGCGGAAGTCTGCTGATAAAGTTGAAACTAAACAAAAGCCAGACATGCTGGAAAAAGGCAAATGGTATGTGTGTAATACTGCTCGATATACAGATTTTGTAGTAGGCAAAGCGTATTATTGTCCTAAAAATGGAATGCTTAAACCCAATGGAAACGAAATGTCACGATACGTAGCAAGAAATTGTTTCCGTCTTTGGACTATCGAAGATGCAAATGATGGTGATGTGCTTGTAGCTAAGATAGATGAAGAACCTAATGATTTTATTTACATATTTAAAGAGTACAATCAGAATTTAGGATTTTGGTCACACTGCTATTTAGATGCTTATACTAATAAGTTTCATGAAGGTATATATCACAATAACCTTAATGTGGGAGTTCCAGCAATCAAAGAACAATATGATATGTTTTTCCAAAAAATGCACGAAGCAGGATATGAATGGGATTTTGAAATGAAAGAATTGAATAAGATTGAGAAGAAACCTGTTTGGGGTGAAGAAGATAAACAACTATTATTGAAAGACCTCTGCGCAAGATTGTTGTATGGGGTTAAGTGCTATGTTGATGACCCCCTCAAAGGTAAGTTGACTGTTATACCACATAGTATGCTTGATATGGATGGTTTTGATTGCCATACTGAAGACTGGGAATACGAGCAGTTCTATTCTCCAGATGAATTGACACCGTATCTTCGACCACTGTCAAGTATGACAGATGAAGAAATTAAAGAATTGGACAACATAGAGCCATCAGCCATCGTGTACAGTTTTTCATCTGAAATAATAAGAATTGTTGATGATACAAATGGTCTTGGTATAAAGTTGGCTCAAACCGTTAGAGTAATTGATTGGCTCAATGCCCATCATTTTGACTATCTAGGTTTGATAGATATGGGATTAGCATTAGAAGCACCTGAAGATATGTATAAACATGAATAATTATAACATAAGAAATATAAAATAGCAAAAAAATTATGACAGCAAACGATGCACGAAAACAAACTGAACAAGGGAGTTTGACCTACTTGGTATCAGGTTATCTTGATGACATATATAAACTTATAGACAAATCATCCAAAGGTGGATTTAATTCATGCGATTGGTTCTTCGATGAAAATGATGAACATTTGAAATGCTCTTTGGTTGTGATAGAAAACACCCTTTATGATAAAGGATATAAAACAAAAATCGTCTTTGAAGACAATATGGATTTATTGAGAATTTCTTGGTAAAAAAATAATAGATATGACAGAAGAAGAAATAGAGGAAATCAATAGAGAGTATGAAGAACAGTTAAAAGAAGACTATGAAGAATATATTAAAGAAATTTTTGTGGGAATAGAATTATTTGAAAAAATTGGATAGGATGACACAAGAAGATAAACAACTATTATTGAAAGACCTCTGTGCAAGGTTGCCTTACGAAACGAGAGTAAGGTACATTTATGCGTTTGCTGGGGCAGTAGGTATTAGTAGATATTCAGACGAAGGAATACTTTCCTATGATAAATTACAAGATTTTTCACTGCCAAATGTAGGATATGAAAAACGCAGGGTGGATAATATACTTCCTTATCTCCGTCCAATGTCAAGTATGACTGAAAAAGAGTATGAGACATTTCCAATCCCCTATTCTTTTGATTCATTTTCAACTTGGAACAATACTATTTTAAGTGAGGTGATTGAAGGAACACAAATTCTTATTGGAATTGATGAAATAACTGAAATAATAGATTGGCTCAACGCCCATTATTTCGACTATCGTGGGCTTATTGAAAAGGGATTGGCACTTGAAGCACCTGAAGGAATGTATAAAATTAATTGATTATGAGTGGAACAATTATAATTGACATTATGTGTATAGCAATGATAGTCATTGTCATATTTTACTGCATTTGTACTTTTATTGGTATGAAATTATATATTAGTAGATGCAAAGAATGTAAAGCAGATAAGTGTTATTGTTCATTTTGTTCAAATGGACCTAATGATTTCATTTTTAGAGATTTTATTGTTGGGTTTAAATTTATGTTTAAAATAAATCAGTAGTCAAATACTGTTTAGAAAAACCAATAATTTATGACAAGCGAAGAGAAACAATTATTATTAAAAGACCTCTGTGCGAGGTTGCCTTACGAGGTCAAGGTGGAATACCGAGACGAATCAATTACGCTTGACTATGCTTTGCTTGCCAAGGAATACAGTTTGGCTTTCGGGCAATACCCTATGAAGTTCAATCTTGACAAACTTGACACAATCAAGCCGTATCTCCGCCCGATGTGTTCAATGACTGTGGAAGAGCAGAAAGAGTGGTTTGAACAAGGCAATGTGGATTATGATTGCGAGTTCAAGCCAGAGCCTACGGTG
>JAEEGL012327110.1_pt1 | contig 29135 bp, 21 predicted proteins | sample 9134231 | NCBI WGS metagenome assembly JAEEGL01 (sample SAMN16246548, study PRJNA631951) | gut metagenome | biome: gut microbiome; feature: rumen; material: fiber-attached | host: Bos | place: Iran: Karaj | collected 2018-10 | reverse complement strand
GTTCGTCCCAATGTTCGTGCTATCCACGCAGGTCTGGAGTGCGGCCTGTTCATCAAGATGCGTACAAACATGGAGATGATCTCCTTCGGTCCCACCCTGCAAGATGTACACTCGCCCGCTGAGCGTTGCCACATCCCCGCCGTGGACAAGGCATGGAAGCAGGTTCAAGCCGTCATCAAGGCCATCGCCGAGGAGAGCAAGTAAATTATTAGTTTCTAGTTTCTAGTCCTTAGTTTCTAGTTGGCATCCGCTAACAAGAGACGGGACACTAGGGACTAGAAACTAGGGACTAGAAACTAAAAGAAGAAATGGACATTAAAGGAAAGATTATCCAGAAGATGGATCCCGTGGGCGGTGTTTCCAAAGCTGGCAACCAGTGGAAGAAACAGGAATATGTCCTGGAGACGCTCGACAGCTATCCCAAGAAGGTGAAGTTTGACTTCTTTGGGGACCGTGCTGACCAATACCCCCTTGAGGTGGGCGATGTCATCACGCTGAGCTACGACATCGAGAGCCGCGAGTTCAATGGCCGCTGGTACACCGACATCCGTGGTTTCAAGGCCATGAAGGAAGATCCCAACATGGCTGGCGCTCCTGCACCCTATCCACCCGCAGCCGGTGAGCCTGCTCCTGCACCCGCTCCCGACGGAGGCATGGCAACAGCCCCCGCACCCTTCCCCCCTGAAAACACGTTTGACCAGGGTGGTGTTGGTGACGACCTGCCATTCTAAAAAGAGACAAGCATTTTTACTTCGATTTAAAACGTGAGCCGCTGGAGTTGTGAGATTCCAGCGGCTTTTATCTTCACCGTGAGTTCAATGAAATTATTAACTGAAATTCAGCCGTCAGCAAGACCCTCTCTAAGATTAGATGATGCAGGGGGCGTTGATGATACCCAAGACGGAAATCAGCCGCAGTAACACGAACGCCCCCGCCCTATCGGGCACCCCCTCTTAACCAAGAGGGGGAATTGAGTATCAACTCTTTATTTTTATCGAATTCACGTTATTATACCTTGACGCACAATGCGCGGACGAATGGACGAACGGACAGAATCAGTTGGCGATGATGAGGCAGCGGCCGTCGTGGTACTGGAGCGAGAGGACGCCCATGCTGTGGAGGGCTGTGACTATCCTGGTGGCGCTCTCCTCGCTGATGTGTGCCAGTTTCATGTAGCCTTCGAGCGTGATGCCGCCGTGGTTGCGCAGGTATTCGAGCAGCACCTGTTCCCGCTCGCTATAGGTGATGGTATCGGCTGTGCGTGTCTCCTCGATTGCGGTCTCGTTGCTCATGATGCGCTCATGCAAGCGGCTGGCCAGCACATTCTCGTCGGCCACCCGGTAATAGACGTGCCAGTTGCCGTTGTCATCAGGAGCCTCCACGGGCTTCTCCACGGCCTCGGCGATATCGGCCTTGACCACCGACTTGCCATTGATATTAAAGACCTTAAAGGTCACCTTTTGCTCGGGGCGGCAATACATCTGTGCTGCCGTCTCGATCATGTAGATTTCCTCATCGCTGCGCACCCCGGCGATGTTGCCGTTGTCCTTCACGCCGATGAGCAGGTGACCGCCGCTGTTGTTGGCAAAGGCGGCTATCGAACGGGCAATCTTGCGGGCATCGGTAATCTGATATTTAAAATCCTGATGCTCGTGCTCACCCTCAAGGATGAGGTCTTGTATATAATGGCTCTTCTTGGGTTTCATCATGATAGTTTACATTGAAATTGTCAGCCAACCCCATGGGGCTAATGCCAATTACACGAATGGGACTAATTTAGCGAACTGTTCACCAGATTAATCCGCGCAATCCACAGTTAAAGTTAACGGGGATCGTTCACGCCTGGCTCCTGCGGGATGGGAGTGCCGTCAAGCACAGCGCGCAGGTAAGGCTCCAGCTTTTGGGCATACCACCAGAAGCCGATGTCGGTCAGGTGGATGCCGTCAACCGTGCCCTCATTGTTGGGGCCATAGAGGTCCTTACAGGTGATATAATACAGGTTGTTAGGGTTGTCGGCCTTCAGTTTCAGGTAGTTCTTGTGATACTCGTTATTCTTGGCAGGAAGGTATTGGCTGTAGAAGGCGCTGTACTTGGCATAGCTGTACATCTGGCCTTCGACCATGAAGATGGGCACCTCGGGGCGCAAGGTGCGCAGGATGTTGACGAAGCCGTAAGTGAGCGTGTCGCACATGTCCTTAGTGCAGTTGGGAATCGGGTCAAGAATATAGGCAGCCACATCGGGTATCGTTGCCATGGCACGCGCCATGCAGGAATCCATTTTGCCCTCACCGCTGAAGCCCAGGTTCACGCATTCCACATCCAAGTCACGCTGGATGATGCTCGTGGCCACCATGCCAGGACGGCAGGCACAGCCGCCCTGCAGGATGCTCGTGCCGTAGAACACAAACTTCTTGCCCTGCTTGGGGGAATCCAGAATGGGTTGCCTGATAACCGCATTGCTATCAACACCAATGTCAAGCCACCGCACGCCATCATACAGCGGCAGGTAAAGCATGTACTCGTGCATCTTGCCGTCAAGACGGTCCACATAGACCTTGCTCTGAATAGAATCCTGGCGGGGGCGGATACCGTTGTCTATGCGCACAGGGCGGTTACAGTTCACAAACTGCCAACTCTTCGTGTCCTCGTCCCAGATATAAAGGTCGGTGCCCTTGATACCCGTGTCGGCCATGTGCATCATGTGCATGTTGGTCAACAGGTTATAGCGCACAGCCACAGCCGTCGAATTGGTCGCAAAGCGGAATCCCTTGCCGCTGGTGCAGTAGGCACGGTCCCACAACGTGGGGCGAACGCTGTCCTTGAAGTTCAACGGGATGCGCGACGCCAGCGTATAATCAAACGCCCAGTTAATCATCCTGAATTGCATCGCATCCACATAGCACAACGTATCCTTATCTGTAAAATCCTGAGCCTGCATTAGTCCTGGTAGCAGGTTAACCAGTAATATCAGAGAGGCTAAGGCCTTAAAAATCTGTTTCATAGCTTGCTTTATTTAACTTGAATAAATGGTAATTTACAGGACGTTGAGGAGGTTGATGGCTTCGGGGCGGCCGTTGTTGAGCAGCGTGGGGTAGTGGGTGTCGCTGTTGACAATCACGGGGGCGTTGAAATGCTTGAGCATCCCGAAGTATTTGAGGTTGGGATAGAAGCGGTTGCGTTGCAGCCAAGCCTTGGTGTTCACCTCGATGGTCAGGTGATGGTCCATGATACACTCAAAAAGGCTGATTACCAGTTTGTCATACCAGGGTTCATCGTCAATGTTCTCGTGGTAGCAACTGGCATTAAACCCAATCTTGTCCATGTGACCCACAACGTCAAATCCGCCCTCCTCGACCATGGCAGTCATTTGGGAATAGAACGTCCTGACCACATACTCGATATCGTCGTTGAAGTACTTGGCCATACGGACTTTAAAATCCGCGAATTTGCCGTCAATATCGACCATCTCGCTCGGGTTGTCAATCGCAGGTATGAAATGAACCGAACCGATGCGGTAATCCAGCGGCAATTGCTGGAAGTAGTCGCTGGCAGGGCCGTCGCCCACACTCACATAGTCCACCTCCATTGCCGTATATAACTGGATGCGGTCACCATAAAGGGCGCGCAGGCGTTCCATCTCGGCAAGATAGGCGGGCACATCATCACGGGACATATTGCAGGGGCTTTCGACCGAAATGGGAGAATGAGGAGTGAAACCCAAGTGGAGAAAACCTTGCTCGATGGCCTCGGTCACGAATTCTTCCATCGTCGCATGCCCGTCACAAAACTGCGTGTGGGTGTGAAAATTATATAGGTCAGTCTCTTGGGTGATTCTTTTGAAGTCAAACATGGCTTTTAGGTTAAAACATTTTGTTGATCTGATCCATCGGGATAACGTTGATAATCGTCTTTCCGTCAGGTGTGTAATTGGGTTCAGGCAAGCGCAGCAGGTCAGCGACAATAATCTCCATTTCCTCCGGCATCAAAATGCGGCCGGTGGGGATGGCGGCCGAGCGAGCCACCATGAGTGCCAAATGGTCAAGCAGGCGTTTCTTGATCGATACGCCACCATTCTCCACCGAGTCTATAATCTGGTGAATCATGACTGAGGCGTCAACCCCGTCAAGACCAGAGGGGATGGCGTTCACCGACCAATCATTACCGCCAAGGGGAGACAAGGCAAACCCCATAGTCTCCATCTCGGGCAGCAAGCCCAGCAAAGTGACAGCCTGGGCAGCGCTCAGGTGCAAGACCTCAGGGAAAAGGATTGCCTGAGAGGCCATATTGCCAGCACCAACTCGCTTGATATAACGGTCGAACAGGATGCGGACATGGGCCCTGTGCTGGTCGATGATCATCAAACCCGACTTGGCGGGAGACAGGATATAACGTCCCTTGAGCTGCAAATAAACCGACTGCAAGTCTCCCAAGGGCAACTGCGTCTCATTTGACTGGACAGTATTGTCAGCAACAGGCAGGTCGGTTGTGGGAGCCTCACTTTCATTCTGTTCCATGCCTTCTCGTTTTTTACGTTCAAAGTTGGCAAACAGTTCATCCCAGTTGCTCATCGGCTTTTCCGTGCCATGATGGTGGGACTGCCGGGACACAGTGGTATCGGACTTGCCCGTCTTGAACGGATTGTAAGACGGGTCCACAGCAATCTCAGGACGATGCACCTCAACATGGCCACTATAGGCCGGTATCTGGGGAGCATCTTGTATATCAAAGTCGATAGCGGGCACCTCACTGAAACGTCCCAACGTTTCCTTGACACCAGCAGCCAGAATCTGCCATATCGGCAATTCATCTTCAAATTTAATCTCCGTCTTGGTCGGATGGATATTCACGTCGATGGACTGCGGATCCACCGTGAATTTCAGGAAATAATTGGGTTGCTCACCTTCAGGAATCAGCTGCTCATAGGCGGTCATCACCGCCTTATGGAAATAAGGATGCCGCATGAAGCGCTCATTGACAAACATGAATTGCAGGGCATTGCGCTTGCGGGCATTCTCGGGCTTGCCGACGTAGCCTTGTATCGATACCAGCGAAGTGTCGATATTGATGGGCAACAACTGCTGGTCCAGGTTATTACCCATGAGCGCGGCAATGCGCTGACGGAAAGTGCCCTTGGCCAACTTATACATCAGGTTGCCGTTGTGCATCAGGGTAAATTCCACCTGATTGTTGACCAGAGCCAGTTTCTCAAACTCCTTGACGATATTGCTCAGTTCCACCTGATTGGACTTGAGGAACTTGCGGCGTGCAGGAACATTGAAGAAAATGTTCTTAATCATGAAATTACTGCCCACGGGGCACATGTCGGGTTCCTGGCTCTCGCATTGCGAGGCATTGATAATCAGACGTGTACCCAACTGGGCGTCCTGACGGCGTGTGCGCAGTTCCACCTGGGAGATGGCTGCGATTGAGGCAAGTGCCTCGCCGCGGAAACCCATCGTGTGCAGGGTGAACAGGTCATCGGCAGTGCGTATCTTGCTTGTGCTGTGACGCTCAAACGCCAACCGTGCATCGGTCTCGCTCATCCCCACCCCATCGTCGATGATCTGGATGAGTGTGCGGCCCGCATCCTTGAGGATAATCTGCACATGGCTTGCGCCAGCATCTATCGCGTTCTCTACCAGCTCCTTGATGACGCTTGCAGGACGTTGTATCACCTCACCAGCGGCAATCTGGTTAGCGACAGAATCGGGCAACAGTTTAATCACATCACTCATGGCGTCACAGTGTTTGAAGGGGTTGTTTTCTCGTTATTCTCTACTATCACACCTTGAGTAGCGGCACCGCTGCCCGAGCGGCGACGCGTGCCGCCCTCTACCGACTTCCACATGCTCAACTGCTCCTCGTTCAGGTCAAAGATATCCTCAGGTGACTTGGGACGAAGGGCATCATACCACTTGAACTGCGGCAGATACAGATCAGCCTTCTTGGCCAGGAAGAGCGGAGTCACCTTACCCGACACCTCGGGCCACATGACAATGCGGTCCACCTCCTGTTTTGCCTTGAGGTTCAAGCGCAAGTGACTCGACTCGGCATTCACCATCTTATTATAGGTCGAGTCTTTTTCTTGGGGGAACATGATGGCCTGCACATTGCCGTCAACATCCAGTTGGCGCAACTCCTTGTTTTCAAAGAAAGCCTTCATCTTCTTGCCGCTCAACTGGTCGTAATATATCTCTCCCAAGTGTTCGGCCATGAAACCGCCTGTGGGCAATGTCGCCCAATCGGCAGAGCTGTCATTGAGGTGAACATTGATCTCGTCACCAAAGATTTGCCGTTCCAGATTCCATACCACAGCATGGCGGTACATATTGATGATGGTGTCGGCCTCGCTCAACTGGAGCGAATCACAGATGCCTTGCACATCGTTGCGGTAGAACCGAACCTGATTGAAAGCCCGCAACACACGCACCGAATCATTCACCGAATCGTTTTCCACGTGGTTGATGAGCGTACACAGCGTGTCGGCATGCAGGTACAGGGTATCCTTTTGGGAAAACTCACGGGCCAGTGCATGACGGGTCACAAAGCTGTAGTGGGCATTGTCGTCGTGGTAGCCGTAGTCACCCTCCAGGATGACCTTGTTGTTGGGGTCGGTGATGACCACACTGCCTTTAGCCTCGCCATAATTGCGCTTGCGGTTATAATACACAGTATCGCCCAGCAGTGTCTTGCCGTCCTTGGCTGTGATGAGCGCACGTTCATAGAGCGTCGCATCATCGGCACTGGTATTGTACCAGCCATTGGTGGTATTGATGGTATTGCTGTCGCTCACGATAAGCGTCTCGCTCGTGATGTGGGCGATGTGACTTTGCGTGTTATAGTCGAGCAATTCGGTAAACATCTCGTAGCGGTCATTGATCAAATGAACGTCACGCGAGAACTCGGCTTGCTTAGTATCCAACTCATAGCGGCCGTACTGCGACGACAACTCGGTATTGTTGCGGTTGTCCACGATGGTGCCGCCATCGAAGTAGTACCCCACATTGGAGTTGATTTCATAGTCGAGGGCATCGGTAAGCAAGGTCGTGCTGCGGTTCTCCAGTCGCACATTGTTGCGTAATTCAGCCACACCCTGCTCGCCGTAGTAATGCAGCACGTCGCTATACACCCACAGGGTGTCGCCCTGGGTCATGCGCACATGACCAAAGGCGTCGAGCGAACTCGTCTCGGCATAGAAATAGGCGCTGTCGCAGAACATGTACATATCGCCACGGCGAAAACGCACATTGCCCTTCAACACCTGATAGTCGGTGCTGATGGCCTCGTTAGCCTTGAGAATGTCAGCGTTCTCAAGGAACACTTTATTCGTCTGGTTGCGGTTGGCTTTGGGAATTTGGGGAGTAATACGGTCCACCTTGGGGCCTTTGGAGCCTTTGCGCGCCGCTTGAGCCGGCTGGGGGTTGGTGGGTCGCTTGGTGCCCGTGTTGGTCTTGACAGTCGTACGGGGTTTAATAGTCCTCCTTTGGGGTTGCTGTGCCCATACCATAGGCGACATCATCAACGCCATAAGGCAGCACGCCACAATGACGTGCCGCAACCTGGAGTTGACGGTAAAATGCCGCTTGATGTAAGAGACCAACATCGGTCTATCGGGTTATTTGGATTTATTATCCGTCTTCAGCCAGTCGTACTTGAAGTCACAGTTGCGCCAGCTTTCCTCGATATAGACGTAAACACTCTTTTGTTTCTGGGTCACCCAGTCGCGTAGTATTTTCTCCTTGGCCGTGGCCTCGCACATGTCCTTGATGATCATGTAGTCCTCGGCGAGGTCTGCCTTATGGCCGTCGATACGCTTAACGAGGCGTACCATAGCGACCTGCTCACGGCGGGTCTTGGGGTTGATCATCACAAACGGCTCGCTGATGTCACCGGGCTGCATCGTGCTGACTTTCTTACCCACCTCGGCAGGAAGGTCGGCCATCTCAAAGCGGCTACTATGCGTCTTCTCGTTGAGCATATTGCCGTTGTTGTTGCGGGAATCCTTATCCTGAGAGATATAGAGAGCCATCTCGTCAAACGTCATCTTGCCGGCGATGATGTCGCTGCGCACCGAGTCTAGACGAACCAGGGCATCGGTCAAGTCTTTATCACTCACCCTGGGACGGAGCAGGATGTGGCGTGTGTTGACACGGTCGCCACGCTTCTCTATCAGCTGGATGATATGGAAACCGTCATCGGTCTCAACGATATTGGATACACGCTTGTTGTCGTTGAGGTTAAAGGCTGCCGTGGCATACTCGGGCAACAGCGCCGAACGGCTCTGGAAACCCGTCTCACCACCATAGACAGCCGTGGTCTGGTCCTGACTATAGAGGATAGCCAGCGTCGAAAACTCGCGCTCGCCGCTATTCACCTGGTTAGCATAGTCACGCAGACGGGCTTTCACCTCATCAATCTCCTGCTGGGGAATGACGGGGTTGATGGTGATGATCTGCGTCTCGACCTGCATGGGGATGAACGGCAGGGAGTCCTTGGGAATGTCATTATAGTAGCGGCGCACATCGGCAGGCGTAGCCTTCACATTCTTAGTGAGGTCGTTCTGCACCTGCTGGATGCTGTACTGGTCGCTGAGCATCTCATTCAGCTTCTCGCGCAGGCGGGGCATCGGCATTCGGAAGTACTCCTCCACCTTCTCCTTACTGCCCAAGTTGGCAATAAAGTAGTTGATGCGGCTCTCCACCTCGGCCGACACGCTGGAGGCCTGTACCTCGACCGTGTCGATGCGAGCCTGGTCAAGGAACAGTTTGTCCACCGCCATCTGCTCGGGAATCACACAATAAGGATTGCCATTGATGGGCACGCGCTCGTATAGCGCCTGCTGGTACTGTTCCTCGATGTCACTCTTGAAGATGGGCTCGTCACCGATTACCCACGCAACTTCCTCTGCCACATTATTTTGCGCAATAGCACTAATCGCCATGACGGCAAACATCAAAGCGTTAAAAAATCTCAGTTTCACTTGTATCGTAGTTTTAGTTAGTTTCAACTTGCAAATTTCCCCATTTTTTGCGACTTGACAAAATCAATTGGCAAAATGTTTGTTAAAACACAGCCCAAGGCAGAACAATGCTGCAAAAGTGCCTCCAGCAAAGGAGCGGAGGCACTTGTTAGCGACATATTCAGGCAGCTTTATTTCTTGGGAGCCTTGGTCTTGTAGATATCGTCTTTATTGACCTTGACGATGGTTCCGTAACGGGCAAGTCCCTTCAAGTCGAGTTTCTTGACCGGACCGACAACCATCAGTTGGTAAGGCTGCCCCTTAATATATTTGTTGTAGAATGCTTCAATATCATCTTGAGTCAAGGACGGCAGCTGTTCAACCAGCTCAGTATCAGAATCACGGGTGTACCCTTGACGCTCCGACAGCATGACGATGAAAGGCTTTCTCCTAAAAGTGGGATAGTTGTTGTTGATATCATTGAGCAAACTCTGCTTCGACACGTTCAAGTTCTCGACGTTCATGGGCATGTCGTTAATGAGTGAATCCAGCACAGAAATCGCTTGCATAGATTTGTCGGCTTGGGTGGCCACCAAAGCCATATAACCGCAAGGACCCCCAGTGCCAGCAAGCGACGGCGTCATGGCAACACCCTGGGCTGAATAAGCCATTGAACGGAACTCGCGCACCTCTTGGAACAAGACAGACGACATGCCGCCGCCAAAGTACTCACCCCATATCTGAAGACAGGCCTTATCACGACCGCTGACAACACCCGACAAGGGGCGGTAAAGACCCAGAATGGTTTGGCGTGACTTGGGCAAATCGAAGACATAGACCGTGCGCGCCTCAGGAGTCTCTAAAACCCTCTCCTGGAGGGGATTTTCCTGAGTGCCTCTGAGTTGTGGCAGTTGACGGGATACCATTTCTGCCACCTGGGCAGGCGACAGGTTACCGGTGTAACTGATGTCATAACGGCAGTCATAAAGGCCCTTGATCGAATTGATAAGGTCGGCGGACTTCACCTTCTTCAGTTCCTTGGTAGTCAAGCGTGTAAGGTAAGGTGACTGGCTGCCCAGCATGACTTTGCTGGCCAGAGCGGCAAACACATCGGAACTCTCGTCCCAGAAAGCCTTCTCGGTGGGACCTGCAGCATCCTTCATTGATTTCAGTTTGTCGTCATCAGCCTTCATGTTGTCGAGGAAGTGACCCAACAGGCGCAACGTGGCTTCCATATTATCCTCCTCGCCCTTGAGCGCCAGCACTGTCATCTGCTCATCTGCATACATACTAATTTGTGCTCCAAGCTGTTGCATCGCTGCACCAAATTCTTTGACATCGAGAGAATCGGTACCCAACTCGGCCACATATTCGGTGGCGGATTCAAGCAGTTTGTCCTGCTTTGTACCCTTGTGGAAATTGATGATAAGCGTGAAAATGTTGTTCAGCGGATTGGGACTAGCATAGATCTTATTGCCACCTGCCATATTCAACTTTTCGGCATCTTGGGCGAAAACGAGCAGCCTCGGGGCCACATTCTGCATGGGAATCTGTTCCAGATGCTTAGCAAATGCCGACTTGTCGCCGGAGTGCTGCGGCTTGACAGGCGTGTACTCGGGCTTGGCGATCTGCTCGGCAGGAACACGGCCATTCTTCTTGTGGAAGCGGTAGAAGTTATCGGTGAAATACTTACGTGCAACTCGGGTCACATCGTCGCGGGTGATACCGTTGATGTTCATTGTCAATTTCATGAAATCTTCCCACGAGATGCCCGCCGACATGGCAGTAACCATCTGCTCGGAACGAGAGGTGATGGTCTCCATCGCCTTCTCGTTATTCTGGGCTATCACCTTCTTGACAGACTGCAACTGTTCATCGGTAAAGTCACCGTTTTTCAGTTTCTCGATTTGTTCGAGGCACAGGTTCTCGGCGGTCTTGACTTTGCACAATAGTTTTGGCACCACCAAGATTGCGAGGGCCGAAGTCTGGTTCATGCTGATGTTTTGTGCCATAGACAAATAGACGCGGTTTTTGTTGGTCAATTCATCTAGCAGACCCGTCTTGTTGTCATTAGTCAGCAATGCCAAGGCCACCTTCATGGCAGGAGCGTCAGCTTCATAGTCGGTGGGACCACGGAATACCATCGCACTCATGCCGATAATCGGCATCGGGAAAAGGAACTTCTCTTCGGGTTGCCCAACGATAGCGGGTGCCACAATCTTTTCTCGTACAGGCTTGACACCTCGCTCCAAGCGTCCAAAAGTGCGGTCAAGCAGTGGCAACAATGTCTCAGGATTAATGTCACCCGAGAGAATCAGCCCCATGTTGGATGCCACATAATATTTCTTGTAGAAGGACTCCATATCGGATTGGCTAGGATTCTTCAGACTCTCGGTGCTACCAATGACCGGATAGGCGTAAGGTGTTCCTGCAAAGAGCTTGGTTGCGATCTGTTCCAGCATCATTGATGCAGGATCGTCGGTGTACATGTTCTTCTCCTCATAGACGGTCTCCAACTCACCCTGGAACAGGCGATAGACGGGATGCACGAGGCGATGGCTGTTCAGTTCGCACCACTGCTCGATGAACTGCGGCGAGAAAGTGTTGTGGTAATAGGTAAAGTCATAGGATGTACCCGCATTCAGGTCTGAACCGCCATACTTGGTGATCAGACGATTGAACTCATTGGGAATGGCATACTGCGATGCCTTGATATTCAACTGGTTGATGTCGTGTTGAATGGCCTTGCGTTGCTTCACGTCGGTTGTGCGTCCAAGCTCGTCATATTTCATCGAGATGGAGTCGAGATAGACATGCTCGGCAGCATAATCGACCGTACCCAACTCATCGGTACCCTTAAACATAATGTGTTCAAAATAGTGGGCAATACCCGTATTGGGGCAATCCACAGCACCTGCGTTAACGACAACGGCGCCAAAGACTTTAGGCTGGCTGTGATCCACATTGAGCCACACTTTCATGCCGTTACTCAATTCCAATTCCTGCACCTGCAACGCAGGCTTCAACTGTCCGGTCGCAATCACAGAGAAGAACAGACAGGTCACAACAAATAATAAAACTCGTCTCATATCATTTTGCAGTCATTCAATCATCATGAAAAACACTTATTTCACCATTCAAAAAAGAAACCTGCGTGGGTGCATTGACTCTTGCAGGTTTCCTTATTTATTTGGAAGATGAAATTATTTCACCTTCTTGAGCAGTTTCTTGTTAATCTTGGCGGGATACTTCTTGGCCAGTTCCTCTCTCCAGCGCTGCTCCAGCACGTCCTGATAGTCGCTGGTCACAGCACCACGCACGTCAGACATCTCCTCGGGCTGGTTGATAATACCACCCTCCAGGATGATGAACTCAGGATAGCCCTTACGCTCGGGCTTGTCGCCAACATGGAAAGCGAGGTAATCGGCATAGTTGTTCTCTCCCGGCTTTACCACCATGCGCTCCATGATGATGTTACCGCCATACTTGTTGTGGAGAGCATCGGTGAGGGTATCGGCACCCATCTGGGCGATGTCAGCCTTGACCAGATCAAGGATGCTGTCGCTCTTGGCGCTCAGGATAATGCCCTTGAAGTGAGGCTCGTCCCAAACATACTTGGCACGGTTCTGTGCAAAGTACTGTTCCAGACCCACGGTATCCTTGGAAGCAGCCTTCCACACGCGACGGTTGCTGATCTCGAACAACAACATGCCGTCACGGTACTCGTTGAGCAGGTTGCGGTATTCGGGGTTGCTCTTGACCAACTCACGGCCGTGATAGTCCAACAGAGTAGTCTCGGCAATAGCATCCACCTTCGACAAGATGAGTTCCTTAGCGGCATCGACGGCGGGAATGTTGGCCTTGGAGTTCAACTGCTGGAACAGGGCGCTCACAGGGACAGAATTCTTATTACCATAGAAGAACAAAGGCAACTTACAGCCCTTGATGGTCTGGGCGACGAAAGCAGAGTCATAACCACCGTTGGCAATGAGTGCATTGCTCAGGTAGGTCTCCACCTCGGGATTCAACTTGTAACCATACTTTGACTTGAGGTCATTCAAGCGACTCTCCTTGATGAGTGTTGAGCGGTTATCGCGAGAAATAGCGGTCTCAATGGAGGGACGCAGGTCGGCCATTGTGGGGGTTCCGTGAGCCACCTTCTTGATGATGTGGTAGCCATACTGAGTGGCGAACGGTTCGCTGATAGCGCCATCAGCCAGATCGAAGGCGATGTCCTCGAAGGGCTGCACCATGCGGCCACGGCCAAACCAGCCCAGGTCACCGCCACGGCGGGCGCTACCATCCTGAGACTCTTTCTTGGCCATTTCCTCAAAGTCAGCACCAGCCTTGAGAAGAGCATAAATAGAATCTATCTGTGCCTTGCACACATTTTTCTGCTCATCGGTCGCATTCTGGGGGAACAACTTGAGGATGTGCTTGGCGTGTACATCGTTGCGGTCACGCACATCGTTCACGCGGATCATGTGTACACCAAACTGAGTCTTGAAGGGCTTGGAAACCTGACCAACTGGCGTATTATAAACTTCACTTTCAAAGTCATAAGGGAACATATTGGCCGATATGAAGCCATAATGACCATGGTTGCGCACCTTGGAAGGATCACTGGAGAACTGGTTAACCAGAGCCTCCCAGTCCTCGCCGTTGAGGACGCAATTGCGGATGCTGTCCATGCGCACCAGATTAACATTGGTCTCGTCAGGATTAGTGCCCAGAGGCAGCATGAAATGGTCGATGTTAATCTCCTTGAGACTGCGCTGATAAGCCTCGTTGACAAACTGCATGTGATAGGTTGAGTCCTCGGTCATGTAAGGGGCAGCCAGATCCTTCTGATAACCCTCAAACTCCTTGAGAAACAAATCAGTCGTATCGATGCCGGCAGCTTCGGCATCAGCCACCTTCTGCTTGAAGAGCACAAAGCGTTCCACGTACTGGTCAAGTGTTTCTTTCTCGACTTGTTGTTGATTGTTCTTGTGGTAGAGGTACTCAAACTCCGAGAGTTTGATGTCTTTGCCGTTGATGGTCATGAGAACAGGATCCCCCTTAGCAATAGCGAGGATCGCAGTACCCAACAGCAACGAAGAAATCAAGAGTTTTGCTTTCATCTTAGTTGGTTTCAAAATCTATATTTTACGTTTTTTCATTTTCTAATTACTATAGTATAACGCACGCGCACGGGAAAAATTATATCCCGTGCGCATTTTTTTAGTTGTTTTCAATAGATTTTCCGTCAAAAATACATCAGTTGCCCATTTCGCTGAGGAACTTGATGCGGACGAGGCGAATTTCCTCCTCGGTGTAATCGTCGCCCAACTCCTGCATGGCGGTCTCGATGTCGTCGCTTTCGCTCTCCTTGAAGTAGTCGAAGATATCCTCCTCAATGTCGGTGTCGATAGCCTCGTCGATGAAGTAGGACACATTGATTTTGGTACCACTATACACGATAGCTTCCAGTTCATCAAGCAATTCATCAAAATCCAGGTCCTTGCTCTCGGCCAGGGCATCAAGCGGCACCTTGCGGTCGATGGCAGTGATGATCTCCACTTTGAGTTTGCTCTTGTTGGCCACTGTGCGTACACGCATATCCTCGGGACGCTCTATCTCGTTTTCCTCGACATATTTCTTGATGAGGTCGATAAACTCCTTACCATAGCGTTTGGCCTTGCCTGGTCCCACACCGGGTATGTTCTGCAGCTCATCGATGGTAATGGGATAGGTCGTCGCCATTGCGTCGAGTGACGGCTCCTGGAAGATGACATAGGTGGGCAAGCCATGCTGCTTGGCTATCTTGCGTCTCAGGTCCTTGAGGATGCTGAACAACTCGGCATCGACAGCACCGCTGCCGCCACCACGCAGTTCCTCGTCCAGCATCTCGGTATATTCGTTGTCCTCGACAATCCAGAATTTCTCGCGGCCTTTGAGGAAATCTTTGCCCTGGGGAGTAACCTTGATCACGCCATAGTTCTCGATATCCTTGGCCAGATAGTCGGCAAACACACCTTGACGAATCACGGCCAGCAAGAACTTCTCGTCACGGTCATCGGCACATCCAAACACGTCAAGTTCGTTGTGCTTGTACCCTTTAATCTCATTGGTGGCGTCACCCATCATCACATGGGCAATATACTCGGGCTTGAAGCGCTCACGCAGGGTGATGATCGTCTCGATTGCTGCACGCAATTCCTCACCGGCCTCAACCCGCTTCTTGGGCTTGAGGCAGTTGTCGCAATTACCACAGTTATCCTGCTCGTAGGTCTCGCCGAAGTAGTGCAGCAGCGAGCGGCGACGGCACACTGACGACTCGGCATAGTCGCGTGTCTCCAGCAACAACTGCTTGCCAATTTCCTGTTCGGCAATGGGCTTGCCCTGCATGAACTTCTCCAGTTTGTCAAGATCCTTGCGGGAATAGAAGGTAATGCACTTGCCCTCGCCACCGTCACGTCCGGCGCGGCCCGTCTCCTGGTAATAACCTTCCAGGCTCTTGGGAATATCGTAGTGGATTACAAAGCGCACATCGGGCTTGTCAATACCCATACCAAAGGCAATCGTGGCTACAATCACGTCAACATCCTCGCTCAGGAAGGCATCCTGATTGGCGCTGCGCACTGCGCTGTCCATGCCAGCGTGGTAGGGTAATGCCTTAATATCATTCAAACGCAGCACCTCGGCCAGTTCTTCCACCTTCTTGCGGCTCAAGCAATAGATGATGCCTGACTTGCCCTCGTTGCCCTTGATGAACTTGATGATTTCGCGGTCCACATCCTTGGACTTAGGACGCACCTCATAATAGAGGTTAGGACGGTTGAATGATGACTTGAATACGGCAGCCTCGGTCATGCCCAAGTTCTTCTGGATATCATGTTGCACCTTGGGTGTCGCGGTAGCAGTCAGGGCGATAATAGGGCGCTCGCCAATGCGGTTGATGATCGGGCGGATGTTGCGATACTCAGGGCGGAAGTCATGGCCCCACTCCGAGATACAGTGCGCCTCATCGACAGCATAGAATGAGATGGGCACATCCTGGAGGAAGGTGACATTCTCCTCCTTGGTGAGCGACTCGGGAGCCACATACAGCAACTTGGTGCGACCACTGCGCACGTCGTCCTTCACCACCTCAATGGCCTGCTTGGTTAGCGAGGAATTGATAAAGTGGGCGATGCCATCTTCCTCGCTATAGCTGCGCATGGCATCAACCTGGTTTTTCATCAGTGCGATTAGGGGTGAGATGACAATGGCAGTGCCCTCCATGAGGCGGGCCGGCAACTGGTAGCACAAGGACTTGCCACCGCCAGTGGGCATGAGCACAAAAGTGTCATGCTCGGCTAGCAGGTTCTCGATGATCGCTTCTTGATTGCCCTTAAAGGAGTCAAATCCGAAGTACTCCTTTAATGCCGATATCAACTTTCGATTTTTCGCCATAGTAGTTTAGGGTTTTCAATGATTTCACAAATATACAGCTATTTTGTGAACTGCACAATATTTTTGTGAAAAATAATTTTCCCCTCAACCCGACCGGGTCGAATTGAGGGGATGAGAATCAGAGGCTTTTGCCCAATAAATCAAAATTGGACTTGTCGAGCTGACGTTCGGCAAACTCCTTGGTCAGCACATAACGTTTCTTGCCCATCGAGGGCGCCTGGTACATGACATCAATCATGATGGTCTCAAACAGGCTGCGCAGGCCACGGGCACCGAGCTTATACTCGATGGACTTGTCCACGATAAAGCCCAGCACTTCATCCTCGATCACCAGTTCCACGCCATCCATTTCGAGCAGTTTTTTGTACTGACGCACAATGGCGTTGCGCGGCTCGGTGAGGATGCGCAACAGTGCCTCACGGTCGAGCGGCTCCAGGTTGGTCAAAATGGGAAGACGTCCAACGATCTCAGGGATGAGGCCATAACTCCTCAAGTCCTGAGGGGCAACGAAGTGCAACAGACGGTCACGGTCCTCCTTGCTCACGTGATTGCCGTTGCCATATCCCACCACATGGGTGTTCAGGCGCTGGGCAATTTTGCGCTCGATACCTTCAAAGGCGCCGCCGCAGATGAAGAGGATATTCTTCGTATCAACAGCGATCATCTTCTGCTCGGGGTGCTTGCGGCCACCTTGTGGCGGCACATTCACCACCGAACCTTCGAGCAGTTTCAACAGACCCTGCTGCACGCCTTCACCACTCACGTCACGTGTGATAGAGGGGTTATCACCCTTGCGGGCGATTTTGTCAATCTCATCGATGAAGACAATACCGCGCTCGGCCTCGGCAACGTTATAGTCGCAGGCCGCCAGCAACCTGGTCAATAAGCTCTCGATATCCTCACCCACGTAGCCAGCCTCGGTCAGCACCGTGGCATCGACGATGGCAAAGGGCACCTTCAACATGCGGGCGATAGTCTTGGCCAGCAAGGTCTTGCCGGTTCCCGTCGGGCCCACAATGATGATGTTGCTCTTCTCGATGTCGATGTCATCGTCACGCTTCTGGTTCAAGCGCTTGTAGTGGTTATAGACCGCTACCGACAGGTAACGCTTCGCCGTTTCCTGGCCGATGACATACTGGTCCAGATAGGCCTTGATTTCGTCGGGCTTGGGCAGGCTGTCCAAGTCCAAGTCGGTGAGCCTCGCGGCGGCCATCTTCTGGAGGTACTCATGAGAGAGCTCGACGGCGCGCTCGGCACACTCGTTGCAGATGCAGCCGTTCATGCCGGGGAGCATCAATTCCACCTCACGGTCACTGCGGCCACAAAAACTACAATATAATGTGTTAGTATCTTTCTTTTTAGCCATGCTTATTTATTCTCGCGGATCAACACCTTGTCGATCATACCATATTCCTTGGCTTCCTCGGCAGTCATCCAGTAGTCACGGTCACTGTCGGCATACACCTTGTCATAAGGCTGACCGGAGTGGTCACTGATGATGGTGTACAGTTCCTTCTTGAGCTTGAGGATCTCACGCGAAGTGATCTCGATGTCAGATGCCTGACCGCTGATGCCGCCCATCGGCTGGTGAATCATCACGCGGCTGTGCTTCAGGGCAAAGCGCTTGTCCTTCTGGCCTGCCACAAGCAGTACGGCAGCCATCGAAGCGGCCATGCCCGTGCAAATGGTGGACACGTCGCTCTGGATATACTGCATCGTGTCATAGATGCCCAAGCCTGCATAGACCGAGCCACCAGGAGAGTTGATATACAGAGAAATGTCCTTACCGGGGTCAGAGCTGTCAAGATACAGCAACTGTGCCTGGATGACATTGGCGGTATATTCCTCGACTTGAGTACCCAGGAAGATGATACGGTCCATCATCAGGCGGGAGAAGACATCCAGCTGGGTGACATTCAGCTGTCGCTCTTCCATAATTGTGGGAGAAATATAGTTGTTGGATACAGCGGCAGAGAACTGATCAAGAGCCAGACCGTTCATGCCCAAATGATGTACTGCGAATTTTCTGAAATCGTTTTCCATATTAAATAAAGCCTTTACGTTGTTATTATTTTTGTGTTCAAAGATACAATTTATTTCTCAATCCCATGACAGATGGAGTCACTTTTTTATCATCATGCCACATTTTTTCTTTCGTGAAAAGCAAAAACCGCGCCAACCGACATCTTGTCACCCCATCCTCGTGACACCCCTGACACAAGATTTCTGTCAATAAGCAAATGGACCTTCAATATCAATATTCACAGAACCCATTGATTTTCAATCCATTTTTTAAACCGTCTCAAAACGCAACAGGTGCGGGGGGAATGTTAAAAGCAATCGCAGCCAACATTTCCCGCGCCACAAATATAACGTCGATGTTGTCCATTGACAATAACAAAAGGCAGGGATGACCCCTGCCTCTCTTGTTTCAACGACATTCCGCAGATATTACTTCTGCTCGTCCTCGTAGAGCTTGCGGAACTCCTCGACGCTGACAGTCTTCTCGTTGACCTTGACGGCCTCCTTGACAGCGGCGTAGAACTTGTTGTCGATGGCATGCTCCTGGATCATCTCGCGAGTGCGGTCCTCCTGCATGAAGCGCTCGGCCTGCTGCTTGATGAGGTCCTCGGGGGCATTGTAGATGCCATACTGTGACAGCTGCTGCTGGGCAAATACCATAGCGGCGGCATCAATGTCCTCCTTCTCGACCTGGATACCCAGCTCCTGAGCGAGGTGATCCTTCACGAGTTGCCAGCGCAGCTGCTTGAACATGCTCTGTGCCTCCTCGTCGGTAACCTCGGTGTCCTTCTTCTCGTCCTCCTCGCGGCGAGCCTTGAGGAAACGCTTCAGGAACTCTTCGGGCAACTGCAGGTCACCTGCCTTCTCGGTGAGTATGCGCTGAGCGTCCACGGTGAAGCGGTAGTTGCTCTCGGGCACGTTGGCGCGCTGGATCATCTCACGAACAGCCTCACGGAAAGCGGCCTCGTCCTTCACCTCGGTCTCGGTGCCCAAAACGCCCTTGAAGAACTCCTCGTTCATCTCGGCCTCCTTGTTCACCTTAATCTCCTCGATGGTGATGCGGAAGTCACTCTTCACGTCGGCCTGGTTGCGGTCCACGTTGAGCATGGCGGCCAGCTCGGCGATGTTGCCGTTATTGGCCTTGTGAGGGTTGAACACGAAGGTGTCACCCACCTTCACGCCAACAAACTTAGCGGCCTCGTCCTCGTCAACCAGGTAGCGGGGTGAAATCACCGTACGCTCTACCTTGATGCCGTCTTCCTTGTCGTTGCCGTTCTCGTCGAGCTCGATCATCGAGCCACGCATCATCGACTCCTTGTCGCTCACCTCGCCGTCAACGAGCGTACCCAGGCGCTTGCGGTCATGGGCAATGGCATCGTCAACCATCTGGTCGGTCACCTCAATATTATAATAGGGCACATTGATGCGCTTGTTCAACTTCAGGTCGATAGCGGGAGCCATACCCAAGTCAAACTTGAACGCCATCTCCTCATCGTTCATCAGGTCCACCTTGGTGGTCTCGTTGGGCAGGGGCTCGCCCAGCACCTGGAGCTTGTTCTCACGAATGTAGTCATACATAGCGCGACCCACCATGCGGTCAACCACGTCGGCCGTCACACTGGGACCGTAAAACTTCATGAGCAGCGACTTGGGGGCCTTACCGGGACGGAAACCCTTCAGCGGGTGGCGTACGCCCATCTTGGCCACTTCCTTAGCTACATCAGCCGCAAAATCTTCTCTCTTAATGTCAACGGTGAGCAGTCCGTTCACCGCGTCAATCTGTTCAAAACTTACGTTCATTACTTGGTTTGTATTGTCTGTTAAATGTTTAGTTCTCTCAAAAGCGGCTGCAAAGGTACTACTTTTACCACGATACACAAAATTTCCCGCCGAAAATCGCAAAAAAAGAAATCAACATACCATAAAATGAAAACAATAAGCACGATAAATACAAATCTGCCATGACAAGCAGTAACTGTATTTGTCGTGCTTATTGTTATCCCTTGATGGAAGGAAAGTTACATCGTGAGGACGATGTTGTGCTCCTCGGCCAAACGGCGCATGTTGAGGATGGCATAGCGCATGCGGCCCAATGCTGTGTTGATGCTCACGCCGGTGGTGTCGGCGATTTCCTTGAAGCTCATGTTCTTGTAGTAACGCATCTCCAGCACTTCACGCTGACTATCGGGCAAAGCCTTCACCAGACGGCGCACGTCGTTGTGGATCTGGGTTGCGACCATGTTATCCTCGATGGTTGACTCCGAGAGTTCCTTACGGTTAAGGATATTGACTTCGGTGTCATCGGTGGACTGCAGGTTCTCGTTGCGTGTCTGACGGAAATAGTCGATGATCAGATTGTGGGCAATGCGTGTAATCCATGCGGGGAAGTGCCCGTTTTCCACATATCGGCCCTGCTTGATGGTCATGATGGCCTTCACAAATGTATCCTGAAAAATGTCATCGGCCAAGCCATCGTTCTTCACAGCGTGATATATGTACATGTAAACACGGTCTTTGTGCCTCTCTAGGAGTGCATCAAAGGCCTCATTGTTGCCATCGACATATAGCGATATCAGTTGTTCATCGCTCTTGTCCTTGAATATCTTCATTACTATTTATTATTGGTCAATAAGAGTAATGTTTGTCGATAGGCAGTCTATTTTTAGTTATTTATTGTCATTAAAATGAATACTCTCTCTCGTGCGAAATCATCAGATTTCGAGCTGCAAATATAGATAAAATCAAAAAAACAACAATCTTTTTTCAAAAAAAAGTGAATTTTTGACTGAAAAAAAGCCAAAATCCGATAATAAAAGCCAACTTTAGCCGTTCAACGGCGGCGACGACGGCGGTCATTGCGCATACCCAACATCCAACGGGCAAGCCTGAACCCCAGCAGCACATAGTCGGCAGTCTTGAGATGGGAAACCGTCCCGGGGCTGAACATGAGGGCACGCATGCCATTGTTGGCATAATTGCTCTTCAGGCCCTCAATGTCATACTGCATTGCGGCACGCCCAACCTCGCGCTTGACCAACGCACGACCGCGGGCTTTGCGCAACTCATCGAGCGTCATGCCACGCCACTCGCGCGGTTCTTCCATCGCGGCAGCCGCGGTATTGATGTCATTGCTACTCATTGTCCTCGGGATTTAAAAACAACTTGCTCACAAAACGTGCCACAGGATCCACAATCAGCGGTTTCTTGAATGCGAACACCACCAGCAGCAGGATAATCAGCACACCAGCGGCTATCAAGTTAGCACCCCAGGCACAGCCCAAAGCCGAAGTCAGCACTGCCACCAGTGCGGCAAATAGGTGGTACACCACAAACGTGGCGATGATGAACACCACCGCGAGAAATGCCACCGCCGACAGCAGCACAGCCAATTTCTCCACCGCCGTGAGCTTGGTGTAGTCCCACTCCAGCTTGAAGTACTTGCGCGCCTCGGAAAACAGTTTTTTATAATCTATCTCATTCATGCTTTTATTCAAGCCCGCTTCATGCGACCTTGATGTTTAGAGGTTAGCGTTTAGGAGTTAGAGTGATTCTCTACCTCCTTTGGTTCGCACTAACACACCCAAGCACAGGCGGTGTCATTTCATGAGACACCACCTGTCATGAAGTGTGAAATTTTGTCAGTCCTCGATCTGGGCGCTGATTTGCTTCACCAGCTGCTCCACCTCGTCGTCACTGAAGTCGATGCCATTCTTCTTGAGCATCTCCTTGATGCGCGAGCGCAGGTCCGAACCTTTCTCGGGAGCAAACAGGATAGCTGCCGATGCACCCACCAGGGCACCGCCCAGGAAAGCATACAATAAACTTAATCCTCTCATTTTATTATCAAGTTTTAATCAGGTTACTACTGTTAGTCTTTCATCACGTCGGCGATGTCGTCAACCAGGTTGTCGAGTTTGGAGCCTTTGAGCTTCACACCCTGTTCGCGCAGCACATCAGCGATGCGTTTGCGGGTATCATCACCTTTCTCGGGCGCAAAGAGCAACCCCACAGCAGCGCCAGCGATGGCGCCACCCACTACTGCCATAACAATGTTAATCGGTTTCATATCTTCTTATAGCTAATTAAATAATTAATAATGTCTTAGTAATGCCTCTAGCAGCAATAATCATGCCACTATAGTGACAGATTGCTAGATTTCGGCTATAAAATTACAATTTCTTTTTTAAACGGGCAAATTTTTCCGAAAAAAACCATGACAACAGCATCAAAATCGCATCTTTTCGCCCCTCACTAAAAAGTGAATTTCAAACAACAGGGACAACTATGAACAACTTAAACAACATTTTATTGGGCATCCACGTTCCTTTTTTTTAAATGCAGATTGCGCTGATTTTCACAGATTTAACTAAAAAACAATCAGCGTTGATCAGCGCAATCAGCGTTTGTTTCATTTCGTCCGACTCTCCTGTACTCACCAATTCTCACGCTAAGACGCCAACTAAAAACAAGGGATTAGAGACTGGAATGCGGCTTAGTGTGCGGGGGCAAAGATGGCAGAGTTTGGTTTTCTCACGAAAAATTCGTATCTTTGCGGGCTCAATTTTTCTGGAATGGCTATTGGAGGAGACATCATCATCAAGGGTGCCCGCGTCAACAACCTGAAGAACGTTGATGTGGCTATACCGCGCGGCAAGTTTGTCGTGGTAACCGGCCTGTCGGGCAGTGGCAAGTCGTCACTGGCCTTCGACACCCTGTATGCCGAGGGGCAGCGCCGTTATGTGGAGAGCCTGTCGTCCTATGCCCGCCAGTTCATGGGCCGCATGACCAAGCCCGACTGCGATTTCATCCGCGGACTTCCGCCCGCCATCGCCGTTGAGCAGCGCACCGTGACGCGCAACTCGCGCAGCACCGTGGGCACGAGCACCGAAATCTATGACTACCTGCGCCTGCTGTTTGCCCGCGTGGGCAAAACATACTCCCCCATCTCGGGTCAGGTGGTGAAAAAACACACCGCCAATGATGTCATCGACACCATCAACTCTTACCCCGACGGCACCCGTCTGGCGCTGCTCACCGAGGTGATTGTCCCCGAGGGGCGCGACCTGCGCACCCAGCTCGACATCCTCGTCAAGGGCGGCTATTCCCGACTGATGACCCGTGACGGCAAGTTTGTTGATATCTCCCAAGTCATGGCCAGCGACGGCGACCTTGATGCCGCAGACTACCGCTTGCTCATCGACCGCATGGCTGTGACGCACCAGCGTGACGACGAGATGCGTCTGCTCGACTCGTTACAGACGGCCTTCTACGAGGGCAAGGATGAATGCATCGTCGTGGTGTGGCAACAAGACGGCACGATGAAAGAGCATCGCTTCTCCAAGCGTTTTGAGTTGGACGGGATGACCTTTGAGGAGCCCAGCGACCTGATGTTCAACTTCAACAACCCTATTGGAGCATGTCCCACGTGTGAGGGCTTTGGCAGTGTCATCGGCATCGACGAGAGTCTAGTGGTTCCTGACCGTGGGCGCTCAGTCTATGACGACGCGGTGATGTGCTGGCGAGGGCAGATCATGGGAGAATGGAAACGCGAGTTCATCCACGTGGCCGCACAACACGACTTCCCTATCCACAAGCCCTATAACGAACTGAGCCAGAAAGACCTGGATCTGCTGTGGCATGGCACTGGCGACGGCTCATGGCCCGGCATCGACGGATTCTTTGAGTGGGTCAAGAGCAAGTCCTACGCTATCCAGTTCCGCGTGCTGCTGGCCCGCTACCGTGGCAAGACGGTGTGCCCCACCTGTCACGGCACACGCCTCAAGCCCCAGGCCAGCTATGTCAAGGTGGGCGGAATGACCATCAGCGACATGGTGCGCATGCCTGTTGAACAACTGGCACAGTGGTTCCAGCACCTGCAACTCGACGAGACTGAAGCCCAAATCGCCAAGCGCCTGCTCACCGAAATCAACTCCCGCCTAGACTACCTGTGCGACGTCGGCGTTGGTTATCTGACGCTCGACCGCCTGTCGGCTACCCTGTCGGGCGGCGAGAGCCAGCGCATCAACCTGGCCACGGCTCTGGGCAGTTCGCTGGTGGGTTCGGTATATATTCTCGATGAGCCCTCCATCGGCTTGCACCCGCGTGACACGCACCGCCTGATTCATGTGCTGCAGATGTTGCAGCAGTTGGGCAACACCGTGGTGGTCGTTGAGCATGACGAGGACATCATCCGCACGGCAGATTACCTGATCGACGTTGGTCCCGAGGCGGGTCGCAACGGCGGACGCATCACTTATCAAGGCCCAGTGAGTGACCTTGACAAGGCGACCGACAGCTATACTGCCAAATACCTCAACGGCATCCTCTCCATCCCCGTGCCTCGCATGCGCCGACCGTGGAGCCAGTACATCGAGGTCAAAGGTGCGACCCACAACAACCTCAAGAGCATCAATGTGAAGTTCCCGTTAGGCGTGATGACCGTTGTCACTGGTGTGAGTGGTTCGGGAAAATCGACCCTGGTGGGCAAGATCCTCTACCCTGCCCTGGCACGCAACTATGACCAGACAGCAGAGGTCCCCGGAAGCCACAGCGGCATCGGCGGCGACTTGAGCCGCCTTCAAGCGGTGGAATTCATCGATCAAGGACCCATCGGCAAGAGTACGCGCAGCAACCCCGCGACCTACCTCAAGGCCTTTGACGAGATACGCCAACTGTTTGCCCAGCAGCAGTTGTCCAAGCAGATGGGCTACAATGCCGGTTTCTTCTCGTTCAACTCGCCTGGCGGACGATGCGAGGAATGTAAGGGCGAAGGCACCATCACCATCGAGATGCAGTTCATGGCCGACATCACGCTGACCTGCGAAGCATGCCACGGCAAACGCTTCAGCCGTAACGCCCTGGATGTGACTTTCCGCGACAAGACCATCAGCGATGTGCTCGACATGACAGTGAACCAGGCCATCGAGTTCTTTAACGAGACAAGCACCTACAACGAGCACAAAATCGTGCGTCGCCTCAAGCCGCTACAGGATGTTGGTCTGGGCTACATCAAGCTGGGGCAGTCATCTTCCACGCTCTCGGGCGGTGAGAACCAGCGCGTTAAGCTGGCATACTACCTGAGCGGTGAGCGACAAGGGAATACCCTGTTCATCTTTGACGAACCGACGACGGGTCTGCACTTCCACGACATCAACACGCTGATGCGCTCGTTTGACCAACTCATCGGCAACGGCCACACGGTGGTCATTATCGAGCATAACCTCGACGTGATCAAGTGCGCTGACCATATCATCGACCTGGGTCCCGAGGGCGGCGACAACGGCGGCAACATCGTCGTCGAAGGCACACCTGAGCAAGTCGCCCAATGCAAGGAAAGCTACACAGGGCGTTATCTTGCTCAGAAACTGGTTTAAAACTACGAATTACGCGAATTTAACTAATTGGCATCCGCGTTCAATTATTACGAATTTTACGAATCTCACGCTGAGGCGATAAGACGCGAATTCTTACTGATTGGCATCCGCATTCAATTATTACGAATTCTCGCTAAGACGCTACTTTTTTAAAACGATGGGCACAAATATAGTACATGAGAATATCAGAGATATACGGAAGGAGTTTTTTGCCTTTCGTAATGGGATTATTGCCGACAAACTGAGGAAAGCGCGGGACCCGCATGGCATGATTATGGGTTGTCTGCTCGTGGATATCGTCAGCATTATGCGGCAAGCCAGCTTGACGATGAGCGATAACGACACTCGTGCCCAGGTCGCACAGGAATTGTGGAACGACACCAATTCGCGGGAATGCCGCCTAGCCGCCCCCATGCTCTACCCCCCCGAGGAGATGGGACTGGAGATGGCGTTACAGTGGAGCGAATCGGTCGAGACTGTCGAAGTTGCCGACAACCTATGCCACAAACTGCTGCGTCACATAAACGGCAGCGATACCCTCTTTCGCCAACTCATCTCACAAGAAAAACCCCTCGTCAAGTACACTGGCTACCGCCTGCTCCTCAACCTGATGATTACTGGCAAAATGCAATTGAACGACACCCTGCGTGTCATCATCGAGAGCGAAGCCAGTCAAGCCGAACAGCCATTGCTATCGCTGCTAAAAGACATTCTTGAGGAAGAAAACTAATCGTCCCACATGAGGTCGCGGATGATGGAGTCGCTGAGCATGATGCCATCACGGGTGAGCACATAGCGACCATCCTCCGTCTTGTATAAATAACCCGATGCCATGTGGCGTGCTGCCTCACGGGTGAAATGGCGCAAGGCCTTGTCGCCGAAATCGTTTCGCAACTTGTTGGTATCCACGCCTTGGCTTGTGCGCAAGCCGAGCATCACACCTTCGTCATAGCGTTCCCAACGCGTCATTTTCTCTTCCTGAAAAGCGACCTCACCGCTTAGCACTTTATCGATATAGGCATTGAGGTTTGAAGGATTGCTGCGCCTGATCTGGCCATCATAGCTGTGGGCTGCTGCACCCAGGCCCAGATAGGGCGTGTCGTTCCAATAGGAAGAATTGTGGCGGGAATGGTAACCGGGCAAGGCAAAATTGGAAATCTCATAGTGCTCATAGCCAGCATCTTCCAGCAGATTGACAAGGATGCGATACATCTCCAAGCATTGCTCTTCAGGCACCTCAATCACCTTGCCCCGCTCACGCTGATGCCACAGGCGTGTTCCTTCCTCATAGGTCAGACCGTAGGCCGAAATGTGATGGGGCTTGAGTGCAATCGCCTGCTGTACCGACTCAGTCCACGATGCCAGCGTCTGTCCCGGGAGGCCAAAGATAAGATCGATGCTAACGTTGCTGATGCCCGCGGTTCGTAATCGGCCAACCGCCTCCATAGCCTGCTGTGCCGTGTGGCGACGCCCGATAAGCCGCAGGATGCTGTCTTCAAACGACTGGACTCCCATGCTCACTCGGTTCACGCCGAGGGACACCATGCCTTCACACCACTCGCGGGTGACATCATCGGGATTGGCCTCGACCGTGAACTCCTCGACTGTATCTAGGCTGAAAATCTCACGCAGGCCAACGACAAACTGCGAAATCAGCGTCACGGGCAACTGGGATGGAGTGCCACCGCCCAAATACAGCGTCTTGACCTGCTCGCCATGCAGTTCGCCACGGCGCAAGCGGGCCTCGGCAATCAGCGCCTCCACATAACGCAGGCCCGACTCCTCCAGACGCAAGGTCGAGAAGAAGTCGCAATAGCTGCAGCGGCTCGCGCAGAAAGGTATGTGGACATAGATGCCTGCCATGACAGATCAATGAAATGATTTTGTAGTGCAAAAGTAATCATTTTCAACCAAAAACGCGCACTACAGCCCTGCTGAAAAGGCACCGAAAAGGGCTTTTTTAAGATTGTTGATAAAATTCTTTTTAATAATGTTGTTACTACCGCCAAAAATTAGTAATTTTGCAGGCTGTTTAGCGAATACAAACAACAATTCACTATATAACAACTATTTAACAACAAAATCACTAATGAAGGTTTACAAAACAAACGAGATCAAGAACATCTCTCTCGTCGGTGGCAAGGGCGCTGGTAAGACCACTCTCACCGAGTCTATTCTCCTTGAGGGCGGCACGATCAGCCGCAGAGGTAGCGTTGATAACGGCAACACCGTGAGCGACAACACCCCCGTTGAGAAAGAGTACGGCTACTCCGTATACTCTTGTGTTTTCTATGCCGAGAAGAACGGCAAGAAGCTCAACTTCTTTGACTGCCCGGGTAGTGACGACTTCGTCGGCAACGCTGTTACTGCTCTGAATGTAACTGACACCGCCGCTCTGGTCGTTGATGGCCGCAATGGCGTCGATGTAGGTACGCAGAACAATTTCCGCACCGTAGAGCGCATTGGCAAGCCCCTCATGTTCGTCATCAATCGTCTTGAGGATGAGAAGTGCGACTTTGACAACGTATATAACCAGCTGCGTGAGACCTACGGCAACAAGGTCGTAGCTCTGCAGTTCCCCGTGAATGCCGGTCCTGGCTTCAACAGCGTGGTTGACGTGCTGTCCATGAAGCAGTACACCTGGCCCAAGGACGGTGGCAAGGCTACCGCCGCTGATATCGACGGCGCACATGCCGACAAGGCCGAGGAGTACCGCATGGCACTGCTCGAGATGGCAGCCGAGAACGATGAGGAGCTCATGATGAAGTTCCTTGACGAGATGACGCTGACCGACGAAGAGGCCATCAAGGGTATTCGCCTGGGTATGGTTGACCGCAGCATCTTCCCCGTTGTGCTGGTAAGCGCAGAGAACAACATCGGTACCGACCGCATGCTCGAGATCATGACCGAGATCGTTCCCGACGTGACCGAGATGCCCGCTCCCAAGAACAACAACGGTGACGAGATTAAGTTTGACGAGAACGGCCCCGTGAGCGTATTCTTCTTCAAGACCTCGGTAGAGACCCACATTGGTGAGGTAACCTACTTCAAGGTGATGAGCGGTACCCTCAAGGCTGGTGCCGACCTGACCAACATGAACCGCGGCAGCAAGGAGCGCCTTGCTCAGATCAACGTGGTTTGCGGCCAGAACAAGACCCCGATCGACGAGATCCACGCTGGCGACATCGGCGCTGCCGTGAAGCTCAAGGACGTTCGCTGCGGCAACACCCTCAACGAGAAGGGCTGCGAGAACATCTTTGACTTCATCGTTTATCCCGCTCCCAAGTATCAGCGCGCCATCAAGGCCGTCAATGAGAGCGAGACCGAGAAGCTGGGTGCCGTCC
>JAEEGL015304345.1_pt1 | contig 29137 bp, 29 predicted proteins | sample 9134231 | NCBI WGS metagenome assembly JAEEGL01 (sample SAMN16246548, study PRJNA631951) | gut metagenome | biome: gut microbiome; feature: rumen; material: fiber-attached | host: Bos | place: Iran: Karaj | collected 2018-10 | reverse complement strand
TATGTCATCTTCATTGCTTAATGTAATATATGTTGACGGAATCATATCACGGTCGGCTGAAACAACAGCGTAGCCCTTTGATTCAAGATCGGATCTTATTGCTCCTATATCATCCACTGTTGTATATATCTCAAAAATGTCGTCGTTTCTGGCAATATCCTCGGCGCCCGCTTCAAGTGCATCCATCATAAGGGTGTCCTCATCGACATCGCCGTCTTCGTTGTTGACAACTATAACGCCCTTTTCCGTAAACATAAAACTGACGCAGCCTGTCTGCCCCATATTTCCGCCGTATTTATCGAAGAAATGCCGTACCTCGCCGGCGGTGCGGTTTCTGTTGTCTGTTGCCGTTTCGACAATAACCGCTATACCGGACGGGCCGTACCCCTCATAGGTTATCTCTTCATACGTTGCCGAATCCGCGGCGGACGCCTTTTTTATTATGCGGTCGATATTGTCATTCGGAACGTTGTTGTCCTTTGCTTTCGAGATTAAATCGCGGAGTTTGCTGTTGCTTGAAGGATCCGGTCCGCCCGCCTTGACCGCTATGGCAATCTCCTTGCCGATTTTAGTGAAAACAGAGGCCCGCTGGGCGTCGGTCTTCTCTTTTTTGTGCATTATGTTTTTCCACTTGCTGTGTCCTGACATTTTATTAAATTCCTTTCGTTTTTAAATTTTGGGTGTTTTTTTCATGCATATCAGCTCAAGCGAATTTCCGAGGGTGATTCTGGCGGCTTCGGTAAGTCTTATTCTAAAAGAACGTACGCTGTTGTCTTTTTCGGAAATTATACGGCAATCGTGATAAAACTTATTGAATTCTCCAGCAACGTCAAGAAGATAGCGCGTTATGATCATCGGCTCATAAGAGCTGAGCGCTTCCCTTACCTTTTCGCCAAAGAGCGAAAGGGTTTTGGCAAGAGAAATCTCCGTTTCGCACGGAACGTATCCGCGTGCTGAAACTGCATCCGGGATACCCCCCGCCTTTTCAATAACAGAGCAGCAGCGCGCATATGTATACTGGACGTACGGCCCTGTATTTCCGTCAAAATTCAGCGCGTCCTCAAGTTTGAAATCGCTGTCCTTTATTCTGCTGTTCAGCAGATAATAGAAAACAACCGCTCCCACGCCGACCGATGTTGAGATTTCTTCCTTGTTTTCAAGGTCAGGGTTTTTTGCTTTTATTATCTCGAGAACTTTTTCGGTTGCTTCGGCAAAAAGATTTTTAAGCAGCACTACGTTTCCGCTCCGCGTCGCCAGTTTTTCTCCGTTTATGGATACTGTGCCGTAAGGAACATGCACCAGCCGGTCATACCAGTCATATCCCATAAGTTCGATCACCTTGAAAAGCTGTCTGAAATGAAGAATCTGCTGGTTGGAGGTAACGTAAACCGCCTTGTCAAAATCAAACGTTTCTTTTCTGTAAACCGCTGCGGCGATATCCCTTGTGGGATACAGAGTTGAACCGTCTTTTTTAAGTATAAGACACGGAGGCATATTATACTCACTGAGGTCAACGATGGAGGCTCCGTCGTCAATTTTTAAAAGCCCCTTTTGCCGCAGCAGCTCCACCTGCGGAGCCATCAGATTGCCGTAGAAGCTCTCTCCGGTATAATAGTCGAACTCAATGCCGAGTTTAACATAGGTTTTTTTATATTCTTCAATGCTGATTTCAAGAAATTCACGCCACAGCTTTGTATTTTCGGCATCTCCGCGTTCAAGTTTGGCAAACTCTTCGCGGGCAACGTCGTTAAGCGAAGGATTGAGCTCTGCCTCTTTGTGAAATCTGACGTACAGCTCAACAAGACCGTCAATTCCCTTCATCCTGATTTCTTCAGGATCGCCCCACATACGGTAGGCGGTGATCATTTTCCCAAACTGTGTCCCCCAGTCGCCGAGGTGATTGATTCCTATTGTCTTCCAGCCGGAAAATTCATGGAGTTTTTTTATTGAATGACCGATAACGGTTGATCCGAGGTGACCGATATGAAACGGTTTGGCAACGTTTGGCGAAGAATAATCGATCACCATTGTTTTCCCTTTGCCGTCACTGTTTTTGCCGTAATCGTTACCCTCAACCAATATTCCGTCTATAACGTTTTCGGAATAATACTTGTCTGCTATTTTGACGTTAAGATAACCGTTGACTGCGCTTGCGGATTTAACAAGACTACAGTCGATGCTCTCGGCAAGATTTTCTGCGATTTTAACGGGAGAACATCTCAGCGTTTTGCTCAGTTTAAAACACGGCAAAGCAAAATCGCCGAGTTCACGGTTTGGGGGGTACTCCAGCATCTGATTAATTTCATCGGCAGATATTCCGCAACCTGTAAACTTGTTCGAAACCGCCTTGCTGATTTCATTTGCAATAAAAGATCTAATGCTGTACATTATGTCTCCGGATTTTTTAAAATTCAAGGCGCCGTTCAGTCGGTAAATTCCGGCAGAAGATCGCCATGTGCCTCGATAAGTTCATCGCACATTTTTACTATTGAATCTATGTCAAGTTCCGCGCCGGTATGCGGATCAAGCATTGCGGCGAGATAAACGTCCTGCTTTTTATGTGAGCGTGCGGCGTCAATCGTCATCAGCTGACAGCCGATGTTTGACATATTCAGCGCGGCGCACTGCGTCGGTATACGGCCGGCTCGCGTCGGAACAATACCGTTCTTGTTTACAAGACATGTGACCTCAACGCAGGCCTCCTCAGGGAAATTGTCGATAAGGTGTCCGGTGTTCAGAACGTTGCCGCCGATCTGATAAGGATTTCCCGTCACGATCGCCTCCATAATCCGCGATCCGTATTCAAGCGAACGCGTGTGCGGCTTCATGGCGCCTGCCTTGATTTCCTCGTATTCCTTTTCCCAGGCGTTGATCTGATTGACGCACCGCACCGGATACTCGTCAAGAGGAATATTATATTTTTTTATCAATTCAGGAAAACCGCGCTTGATAAACCACGGATTGTATTCAGCATTATGCTCACTTGATTCCGTGCAGTAATAGCCGAGGCGGTCGCAGTACATAAATCTTACCTGATCGGCAAAATCTCCCGGATCGGCAAGCTTCTGTTTAACACGTCTTTTAATTTCAGGATACAGATCGTTCCCTTCCCCGTCCTTCAACTCAAGCAGCCATGCCATGTGGTTGATCCCGGCGATCTTTTCAATGTGTCCGGCAATATATTCTTCCATTCCAACCTCTTTAAGAAGGGTTGACGCGCAGGTCTGGACCGAATGGCAAAGACCTACCGTCCTGGGAAACACGAAACGCTGCATATATCCTGAAACCATCGCCATCGGGTTAACGTAGTTTAAAAACCACGCGTCAGGACATACATCGTTCATATCGTTTCCGAACGCCTCCACAACAGGAATTGTTCTGAGAGCACGCATTATCCCGCCGATTCCCAGCGTATCGGCAATTGTCTGGCGAAGACCGTATTTTTTGGGTATTTCGAAATCGGTAACTGTCGCAGGCACGTATCCTCCAACCTGGATAGCGTTAACGACAAAATCAGAGTTTTTTAAAGCCGATCTGCGGTTTTCGACACCGAGAAAAGATGTGATCCGTCCGTGTCCACCCATCGTTTCAACCATTCTCGATAATATTTCTTCGCTTTCCCTGAGGCGTTTCCCGTCAATGTCGTACAGCGCAAATTCAGAATCGCGGAGAACCTCCGAACAGAGGCAGTCTCCAATTATATTTCTCGCAAAAACGGTGCTTCCGGCACCCATGAAGGTTATTTTCATAAAACATGCTCCCTTTGAATGAGAAAAAAATAGCGATTTCGATAAAAACGGTCTTAACACATGAAGAACGATTCTTACCAAACTAATATTTTACCATACTTTACCAATTTTGTCAATATCAAAAAACAAAAAACACGGCATCAGGTATTCTGAATTGTTTTTTTGATGGCATCCAGCAAACACAGATCCGACGGCAGCCACTCAACACTGTACAGTTCATCAGCGCAAAGCCATCTTGAATCTTCATGTTCTACCAGCCTCAGATCACCTTTCACAACGCGCGCCCAGTAGCATTTCATGAAAAGGCTGAATTCCGGATAATCGTATTCGACGGTGTCAATCAGATCTCCGACCGATATTTCTGTATCCAGTTCCTCAAGGATCTCTCGTTTAAGTGCCTCCTCCGGCGTCTCGTTTGCTTCGATCTTTCCTCCCGGAAATTCCCAGAAACCCTTATACTTCCCGTAACCGCGCTGCGTTGCAAATATTTTATTTCCGTCTCGTATTACCGCGGCAACTACGTTTACTGTTTCCATAACGAATACATCTTTCAGCGCCTGTTTTCAACAAAATTCTTCCTAAACACTATCTGCATTGAAAAGCCAAAAATCCGCCGGGAACGGCGGATTAATTGATTAACAGATTGAAATAATGTCCGAAAAACCCGTAACATCAAAGACTTCACGTACAAGCTCGCTTAAGTTGCTTACCTCCATCGTCCCCTGCTGATCCATTTTCTTTTTGGCCGAAAGAAGAACTCGGAGGCCGGCGGAAGAAATATACTCAAGTTTGGAAAAATCAAGCTTCAGCGCGGTCACACCTTCAAGTTCGTTTTTAATAACCGCCTCAAGTTCCGGTGAAGTAATTGTGTCAAGTCTGCCGTCAAGCTCGATTACCAGTTCATTTGCTTTCTTTGTTGTATTGATTGTCATTTTATTTCTCCTGTCAGAATTTCTTGTATACGGTAAGCTCCACAGTCTTGTCTTCAATGCCGATTTTAACCTCATCGGCTATATTTGCGATGATTGACTGTTCGAGCTCGTCCCAGTCTTCCTTTGGCGCATGCCCTTTCCTTACCGTATCACGGTATTTGTTAAGCGACCAGACACAGGCGGCTTCCGGAGAAAAATAACCGATATCGGCACCTGAAAGAGCCATTCCCGCCGCATACACATCTGAAAATGTGTCGTCATACGGTTCAAGCATACGCTCGAAAACATCGCGAATTTTGCCCATAACGCCTCTTGCAGACGCATTCTTGCCGGAGGTTGAAGCTGAAAGAAGTCTCTTTCTCATTTTGGAATTCATTGCCGTTTCGGATTTAAGATGCAGCGAAAAAATCGAGTCGCTGTCTTCGATCCAGAAATCTGCTTCGCGCTCTCCGGTGATCGCCTGCATCATCCCCATCATTTCTTCCGTCAGAAGGCGGAGACGGATGGCGTCTTTCGCGGAAAGAGATTTAAAAACCGCAACTGCCTCTGTCTGTTTGAAAGCGGAATCGAATCCCGAACCGCCGCTTGCTACGTGAATTACATCAGATTTCATTTTTCTTCTGATAAGCAGAACGCTTTTATAAATTCAGATTCTGTTTACGATAGCCTCTGTGTCGCGGGCGATCATTAGCTCCTCATTTGTGGGAATAAGATAGACCTTTACGCGGGATGCGGGAGTTGACAGTTCGACTATATTGGGCTGATGGTGCATTCTAGCGTTCAGCTCCCTGTCTATCTCGATACCGAAATACTCCATATCGGTGCATGCGCGGTCACGCAACTCCGGATTGTTTTCGCCCATTCCGGCCGTGAATACTATTGCGTCCAGCCCGTTCATTGCCGCGGTATACGAGCCGATGTATTTTTTTACCTGATATGCGAGAATATTGGCGGCGAGCCAGGCGCGGTGATTGCCCTGAAGGATCGCAGCCTCAATGTCACGGCTGTCAGATGAAAATCCGCTTATGCCGAGAAAGCCACATTTCTTGTTCATATAATCGGCAACCTCGTCGGGCGTAAAGTTTTTCTTTTTCATCAGATAAGGAACGATGGCCGGATCAATCGAGCCGCAGCGAGTCCCCATTTCAACGCCGTCAAGAGGTGTGAAGCCCATTGAAGTATCAACGCATTTCCCGCCTTTGACAGCAGAAATCGAAGCGCCGTTGCCTATATGACATGTGATTATTTTTGATTCCTCCGGCTTAATTCCGCATTTCTCCTCAAGAATCTTTGCCATTTCTGCTGCTACAAAACGATGAGAGGTACCATGAGCACCGTAGCGGCGTATCTGATACTCCTGAATATCGTCATAATTGATCGGAAACGTGCTTGCCTGCTCCGGAATCGTCTGATGGAATGCGGTATCAAACACGAGAACCTGCGGGACCTGCGGCATGACCGCCGTACAGCCTTCTATTCCCATGAGATGTGCCGGCGTGTGGAGCGGCGCGAAATCATGGCAGAGGCGAAGTTTTTCGATTACCTCGTCAGAAACAAGACACGACTCAAAAAAATACGGCCCGCCATGCACGACACGGTGTCCTACAGCCTCGATCTCATTCATTGATTTTATACACCCGAGAACCGGATCAGTCAACGTGTCGACCACAATTTTTGTCGCAACGGCGTGATTCGGCATTTTAATCTCGCGCTTTGTTTTTTCTCCGTTTTCACCGAGCCTGTGTTCTATACGGCCGTCTATGCCAATACGTTCGCAGATACCTTTGGCAAGGACCTCTGCCGTTTCTGTATTAAGAAGCTGATATTTGAGTGATGAACTTCCGGCGTTTACTACAAGTACTTTCATATAACCCTCCGTTTGACTAAATAAAACGCATATATAATATTATACTACTTTTTTTCTTTTTTGGCAAGTGCTAATTGTTTTTTTTAAAAAAATAGCCGGAAAAACAAAGTTGGAATTGACAAATCAAATTAAAAATGGTATAATATTCTTTTGAGAAAATGACAGATGTATTTTACCGGAGACAGAAAATGAAATTAAATCAACTTGAGGTCGGCGGCTGCGGAATAATAAACAATGTTGGAGGAGAGGGCGCTCTTCGTCAGCATTTCCTCGACATGGGAGTGATACCCGGTGCGCGGGTATGTGTTGAAAAACTTGCCCCGATGGGTGATCCGATGGAACTCCGGATACACGGATATCAGCTGACGCTCCGCATTGACGATGCAGCAAAAATAGAAATTACGCGTGCCGAAAATGACGAGGACAGCAATTCAAAACCCAAACGTAAGGAGATACTCCACCCCGGGCTCGGCGAAGGCGGAAAATACCATGAAAAAGAGAGTGCTGCCCCTCTCCCGGACGATGAAATTCTTTCGTTTGCTCTTGTCGGGCAGCAGAATACGGGCAAAACAACTCTTTTCAATCAGCTTACAGGAGCCAATCAGCACGTCGGTAACTTCCCGGGCGTAACGGTTGACAGAAAGGACGGACCGATACGCGGAAAGCCGAAAACCGTCGTTACAGACCTTCCCGGCATTTACTCGATGTCCCCTTACAGTCCCGAGGAGATTGTTTCCCGCAGATTTGTTCTTGAGGAGAAACCGAAGGCTATCATAAACATCGTTGATGCCACTAACATAGAGCGCAATCTGTATCTTACAATGCAGCTTCTGGAGATGAACGTCCCCATGGTGGTTGCTCTCAACATGATGGACGAGGTTACGGGAAACGGCGGCTCAATTAACATAAATGAAATCGAGGCGCGTCTCGGAGTTCCGGTAGTGCCCATATCAGCCTCTAAAAACAAAGGAATTGAGGAACTAATTACTCATGCGATACACGTTGCACATTATCAGGAAAAACCGATGCGGCAGGATTTTTGCGGGAGTGAGGGAAAAGAAGGGGCAATCCACCGCTGTATTCACAGCGTATCTCACCTGATAGAGGATCACGCGAAGGACAACGGTCTGCCTGTAAGATTTTCTGCATGCAAGCTGATCGAAGGAGACACGCTTATCCTTGAACAGCTGAAGCTTGATGCAAACGAAAAGGAAACAATAGAACATCTTGTAGTCCAGATGGAAAACGAATACGGTCTTGACCGTGCCGCGGCGATAGCGGATATGCGATTCGGTTTTATTAAAAAGGTCTGCAACGAAACCGTAACAAGACCGCGTGAAAGCAGGGAGCGGATTATATCAAAAAAAATCGACAGGATATTAACCGGTAAATACACCGCGATCCCTTCTTTCATTCTTATCATAGCGACAATTTTCGTCCTTACCTTCAACGTCATAGGAGCATGGCTGCAGCGTCTTCTTGAACTTGGGATTATTCTGATAAGCGAAGCGACGGATGCCTGGCTGACTTCGGCAGGAGCAAACCGTGTTATTCACTCCCTGATTATTGACGGACTTTTTGCGGGCGTCGGGTCAGTCCTCAGTTTTCTTCCCATTATCGTCACTCTGTTTTTGTTTCTCTCGCTTCTTGAAGACAGCGGATATATGGCGAGGATCGCGTTCGTAATGGACAAACTGCTGAGGAAATTAGGCCTTTCCGGACGCTCCATCGTACCGCTTCTTATAGGCTTCGGTTGCACCGTGCCGGCTGTAATGTCAACACGCACACTACCGTCGGAGCGCGACAGAAAAATGACGATACTGCTCACGCCTTTTATGAGTTGTCCGGCAAAAATCCCGATTTATTCATTCTTCATCGCGGCGTTTTTCCCGGGTAAAGGCGGGCTGATAATGACGGGACTTTATCTTCTCGGCATATTAATGGCGATATTAACGGCGCTTTTGTTCAAGAAAACTCTTTTCAAAGGAGAAGCGGTTCCGTTCGTCATGGAAATGCCGAACTACAGGTTGCCGAGCCTGAAAAACGTTTCACGCCTTATCTGGGAAAAAGCAAAGGATTTCCTGAAAAAAGCGTTTACAGTAATTCTAATTGCGACAATAGTCGTATGGTTCCTGCAGAGTTTTGATATAAAACTCAATATGGTTGACAAACCGGAATTGAGTATGCTCGCCGTTATCGCCGGTCTTATAGCGCCTGTCTTCGCGCCGCTCGGGCTCAACGACTGGAGAATATGCACTTCTCTTATAAGTGGCTTCATTGCCAAGGAAAGCGTTGTTTCAACAATTGAAATACTGTTCGGCAGCACTGTAAGCACGGCGCTCACTCCTCTTTCGACAGTTTCGATGCTAACTTTCAGTCTTCTTTATACGCCGTGCGTTGCTGCTATCGCATCGATAAGACGTGAGTTGGGCTTCAGATGGTCGTCCGCCGTCGTTACCTGGCAATGCACAATTGCATGGATAACCGCTTTGATTGTCAGACTTGTATGCAGGGCGTTCGGGATGGTATAATATGAATCCGGTAGATATTATCCTGATTATAATACTCTCGGCAATAATCTGCCTGGCCGTTGCAAGTATAATCAGAAAAAAAGGAAAAGGGTGCGGCGAATGCTGCGGAAACTGTACGCTCTGTAAAACGGCAAAAAAGAAGAAAGGAAAATAGTTTTTTCTGGCTGACCAATGCGAAAGCGGGCTAAGCCGCCGCCTTAAACACCTCCCTGTTGACTTTTCTGCAAAATTATGGTATAATATTGTATCTGAAATCCATGAAGAAATATTCCGAGGTGAACAATGCTTTATATTCTTGATACAGCAAATATAGAAAAAATCAAAAACTGCATTGAATATTACCCTGTTGTCGGCGTAACGACCAACCCTACAATAATATCGCGCGAGCACACCGATTTTCTCGGAATCATAACAGAGATCCGCGACATAATCGGCCCTGACAGAATGTTTCACATTCAGGTCACCGGAAACACCTGCGAACAGATAGTGAACGAGGCGTACGCGCTTCGCGAGGCGGTCGGTAAGAATTTATACGTCAAGATACCCATTTCCAAACAGGGGCTGAAAGCAACCATGCTTCTTCACCGCGAAGGCTTTCACATAACCGAAACGGCAATTTTCACACAGCAGCAGGCACTCGTCGCCGCAAAGGCAGGCGCTGATTTCGTGGCGCCGTACGTCAACCGCCTTGACAATATTGTAAGCGACGGCGTAAACGTCGTTCACGAAATCGTAGAACTGTTCAATATGTACAAGCTGGAATCAAGAGTGCTTGCGGCAAGCTTCAAAAACGCGGAACAGGTTCATAAAATCAGCCTGGTCGGATGTCACGCAGCAACGGTCAGCCCGGAAATTCTGGATTCTCTCATATATCACCCGCTTTCGATGTACGCAATAGACGACTTCGAAGCAGACTGGAAAAACGTTTACGGGAACAACTCCGTTCTTGATCTGTTGAAAAATGATACGGAAAAATAAAAAAACTGTTTGCCAGAACAGAAAGGCGTATCACGATTTCTTTGTCAATGATACGTTTGAGGCCGGAATAGAACTGTTCGGAACGGAAGTTAAATCCGTGCGTCAAGGTCAGGTCAACCTGCGCGATTCGTTCTGTAAAATCGAAAAAAGCGAGCTCATCGCTTACGGCATCCGGATCAGTCCTTATGAAAAAGGCAACATTTACAACTGCGATCCTCTGAGGCCGAAAAGACTGCTTATGCACAAAAGAGAGATCAACCGGCTTTTCGGCCAGGTGTCTCAAAAGGGCTATACCCTTATTCCGCTGTCACTGTATTTTTCCGATTCGAGAGTCAAGGTTGAACTTGGATTATGCACAGGTAAAAAGCTGTACGACAAGCGCGAAAATGACGCCAGACGCGACGCTGATCGCGAAATTGAAAAAGCGGTAAAGGAAAAGAAATATGATTGACGGCAGAATTGAAATTAAAGCCAGATCGGATGGGTCGGGAGATTTTAAACCATATCTCAAATGTTTTGTTCCCGAAATTAACGGCGAAATTCCCGCGTCATACAAAAAGCCGGCGGTTATAATCTGCCCGGGCGGAGGATACGGATTCCGGTCGTTTCGCGAAGATGAGCCGATAGCGCTCGAATTCGCGGCAAGGGGTTTTGCCGCGTTTGTGCTTGAATACAGCGTAGGATCAACACACTACGGAAATGAAAAACCCGCGGTGTTCCCCCAGGCCCTGTGCGAAGCATGCGAAGCGATTGCACACGTCCGCAAAGAATCGGAGATATACGGCGTTGATCCGGGAAGAATTTTTATTTGCGGATTTTCAGCCGGAGGCCATCTCGCCGCGTCGGCAGTTACCATGTATGACTCCGCTGAGGTGCTTGAATGCCTCGGAGGAACGCCGGCTGATTACAGACCGGACGGAGGCATTCTCTGCTATCCCGTTATATCCAAAAACGTTAAAACTCATCAGGGCTCGTTTGATCTGCTTCTCGGCGACAACCGCGAAAACGATGAACTGATACGGCGCGTCTCTCTTGATACTCATATCAACGAAAACACCCCTCCATGTTTCATCTGGGCAACATCGGACGATCAGGTCGTACCTGTTCAGAATTCGCTTTTATTCGCTCAGAAGCTTGCCGACAACGGCGTTAAATTCGAGCTTGAAATATTCCACAGCGGTTACCACGGACTTGCCCTTTGCAATGACTACACGTCGGTTAGAGATCATCATTGCAACAATGAATACCATAGATGGATTGACCATGCCGAAAGATGGGTTAAAGACAATTTTTGAAAAAGGGGGCGTAAAGGTTTCGACGGGGGTTTCGATACCGCGTAAGCGTGCAGAGCCGATGCAAACTCTTTAAACTGCATCATTTAAAATTAGACGCTGATAATAAAGCTCTTGCTGCCTGAATAAGGCAGGCTGCGGCTGATACAGCCGCCCGTTCGCTCCGGAAATACTGCCGGTCGGATGCGGACGTCATAAGGCAGTGAACGTGAACTGCGAGTTATTCTTTATAACAGTCACGAAAAAAAAAGGATAGCTCTGCCGGATTTTGACGGCGCTCATGACAGAGCGAAAACCGAGCACCGTATACGCACGTAGAAATCGCGGAGGACAGGCTTTCGGACATGGGTTCGACTCCCATCGCCTCCACCAAACAATTATCCACTTTGATAAACTTTTGTTTATCCTGGTGGATTTTTTTATATCATTTTAGTACGATTTTGCTATATTTCCCTCCACTCATTTAAAATAATTAATCTCGATTTATCGTAATTTAAAAAAATTGTGCCACGAATTGTAAGCCTTGCGGAGCTTTTCGGCTATGTTGCTGAGCTCCTCAAAAGAAAAATGGCTGCTGTCCTGTAAAGGAATCGCAGCCAAATACTCTTACAATTTTGAATATAGATTAGACGATTTCTGGAATTATAACACCCCGAAGGATGCTCATGACTTTGATTAACCTTCCAATCATTTTTTTATAACTGAAATTTGCCCGGTTGAATAGGAATACAAATAATGTTGACGAAGTGCGCTGAACGTAAACCCGGAAGCTTCGTTGCTTCCGTTTTCCTTTGCAGGTGATATATTAAAGATGTCTCTCTGCGAACACCCTAACCTTTCGGCAACGTTTTCCAAAATTTTTGATCGAGTGTTTTCAACGTAACTTTCGTCAAACAAACGCAACTCATCCAGTGAATCAAATTCATCGATTATGCCGCGGGGATATTTTCGCATTTTAAGTTTAAGCTCTTCAAGATGCTCGCTGTAAATAGTTTCCCACAATTTTGGCGCGGTAAGCGGGTTGTCATATTCCGTTTCAAGAATCTCAACAAATTTACGTGAAAAAGACTCATCCCAGAAAACGTGACCCATCATGTACCACGAGTTGCGTCCGCCGACAGTAACCTCATTGATATATCCGTCTTCCCCCTCGCTTATGCACCATTCCGTTGTTTTTCCTCTGGCGTAGCAGGCGGCATAGTAGGGCTCGGACACTTCCCTCTCAAACGGATTAATACTGAAATAATTATCCGATGAGCAAATATACGTGTTCTTCAGACGGGATGCCACAGCCCGGATGGTACTGTTGTTATTGCGTACGAGATATTCCGGGTTTTCAACAATCTCGATGCCGAAGCGCCCGCGCAGATACGTGAACTGTTCCTTGAGATATCCAACAACAACTATAATTTCCTGTATTCCGGCTTCAATGAGCTGACGTATCTGACGTTCAATCAGAACCTCGCCGCGAACCTCATAGAGCGATTTCGGACGCTCGAAAGAAAGAGGCGCAAATCGAGACGATGTACCTGCGGCCATTATTACAGCATTGTCCACCGGAATTTTTTTATTTGATTCTTTTCTCATTTTCTTTTCGTCATTCGATTCACGGGATCGAATGATCCTTAAGAAGCGTTCTCTCGTCGATAAATTTCCAGTTGCTTCTGTTCCAGATATCATCGGAGACTGCTGCCCATGTGGAGGCGATAAAGCACGTGCCGTTATTTGTTGATGTGCTCCAGTACTTGTGCTCTGTTATAATAAACTGATCGTGCGCGTATTTTTCGTAATCGCTTATCAGATTGCCGGTGAAAGGATTGACGGGATTGCCGATAAGCCCTTTGAATGCAATACACGGTACGTCGGCGTTTGTCATAAAGCTGCCGTCTGTTCTGAAGCCGTGTTCTCCAAAATCCTTAACCATCAGGAGTGGAAAATAATTGCCTGCGTCGACATACTGACTGTAGTCAAGCTTATGCTCCGGGAAAAGCAACTTCTGCGACTGATATAAGTAATACCCGTGGTCGGACACTATTATAATTCTTGAATTATCGTAAACGCCTGCCCGCTTGAGATAATCGAGCCATTCGCCTATCCTCAGGAGGGATGCCATGTTTGCGTGATAATGAATTACGGTCCTGTCCGAACCTACGCGAATTTTCGAACCGTCCTTCAGTACGTACCTGTCCGAATGGGCTTCGTCATATTCCGTGTTGTCAATCTCGGACGCGGGAACGTAATCAGGTTCAAGAGTGAGCATCGGCTCGTGCGGCGCGTCGTTATACAGAAAGAGATATGTGTTCTCAGCACCATCCGAAATGCGAGTCATCTGCTTAAGGCCGCAGAGAACCTCGTACCCCTCCATAAACGCCTGGTTGATTCCCGTAGCTTTTGACGTGCCGTCGCGCTCCTGCGTTGTCGCTGTGTCAGGCAAAGTAATCATATGATATCCGCCCGAATCGTACAGACCGTACTGTGAAAACAGCGGCAGCGACTTCATGAGACCAAAACAGAAGAAATTGCGCATATTGGAATCTATGGTCCTCTGTTTTGCCTCGGGAGAACCAAAAGCCCCTTTTGTAATGAAACATCGGATTTCCGGACGCTCGCTGTAGATTGAAAGATCCGGCACCCATTTATAATTGGCATATGGCGCGTCGCAAACAGTAACCGTGTATCCAGCGTCAGCAAAAAGATATGGCATAACCTTCAGCGATTCGTTATGCTTGTCAACCAAGTGCTCCGCGTCACGCCTGTTTAGCTCTACAGGCGTGTATTCATATCCTCCCATCAGCGCAGGCGCGGCAAAATTCGTATGGCCTCCGAATGAAATGCAGTTGGAATAATACGTAAAGCCGTCGAACATCTCCTTCAGCTCCGGCTTTTCCTGAACCATATACGGAAGGTCCTCGCCAAGAGCCCGGTCAAGGAACAGTACAATTACATTCCTGCCATCTTTGCTCAAAGTGAAATTAGGAAAATTTCCCGAATCGTCCAGGCGTATTTCATCAACAGAACGCTTTGTTTCTACGATATGAACCGTCGACATAATCATAACAGCGGCAAGAGCGCAGGCGACAGTTCCCTTCGCGATTCCGGGAAAATATCTGCACAAAAGCACAAGCGCGACAGTTATCACGCCAATGAGCACTATATTAAGCAGGATTGAGAAGATACTGAATGAAATACCGGATTCATACTGCAGTTTTGAAGACAGAATTCCGAGTTTTGTGCCGAAAAACAGGTAATCGATCGCCGAAACACCGCAGAAAACAAGATACGTGCGCTCGATTGCAATCTTTCCCCTCCGACTTGCAAGCCAGTAAAAAACGCCTCCCCAGAGAATAAATGTGCCGCCGGCCAGAAGGACAGAACTGAGCGCATACCAAAGCGGATGAAAGAAATATGAAACATCGACGAATTCCTGCGGGGAATCTGACAAAAACGTAGACGGTATGAGAAGTCCTGTAAATACCGTAAGAAATAAAGCGCATACCAGAAAAAGCGAACGGTTCGGTTCTGGACACTCTCCGTCATCCCTGTTCTTCGGAATAAACGGAATTATCAGCAAGGCAAGAAGAGGGAGCAGAAGAAGAATCCCGATAACAAGTACCGCAATACGTCTTTCAGGCTCGATTTCGGTGCCTGACATAATGAAATATCCTGCAACACACCCCGCACCGCAAAGAGCGAGGATTACAGATATAACACGTCCGGGATGCCTGAGTCTGCAAAAAATATTTTTCCCGAGCGAGAAAAGATTGTTTAGAGTCCAGTAAAAGACGAGCCCTGATGGAGATGAATAAAGGAATACGAGGAAAAACAGCGCCATTAAATAGAGCTGAACCTTGGTTTTTGCCGGAAAGCCTTTAAGATATATAGCCGATGAAATAACGTTTATCACCGTCATAAGTATCGGAAGAAGGTTTACATGCAGACCAAAAACCGTCAGCATTGCATCAGGTTGCGAAAGGTCGGTAATCGGGCCGAAAGATACACCTTTCAGTATTGCCAGCCCGGAAAGGAACTGATACGCGGCAATAAAAAACGGAATTTCAAGCAGTAGCGATACCGATCCGCGTAACGCATGAGCAGGCGAATAGTCGTTCTGCCGGTAATATGTCTGCAGCATCATCAGTCTTTCGTTGCCGGAAAATGTTTTTTTTATATGCGAAACGCCGTCGTGCAGACGCGCTTCTGTATCTCTGGCAGCCTCCTGCATTTTATCCGCCCTGCGGTAGAGCGGCAGAACAAGAACGTTCATGCACAGAGAAAGAAAAACGATTGCAAGCCCGGGATGTCCCGTCAGCCAGTTTGCGATCTGGAAAATTGTCTCAAAAAGAAGTTTAAGCGGTCCAAGGAAAAAAGCGGACAAAATCGATCCGAACGTCATGATTTTTCCTCCTTTCCATATGATGTCAATTCATCGAGTTTAGCTACAATATAGTCGGCGCACCGCGCCGCACCTTCGCCGAAATTTGCCCACGTTTCCGCTTTTACTTCTTTCCTGCCGGAAGCAAGCCCTTCGTCAGATAAAACGCCGTCGATCAGGTTTTTCATATCAAGGATATCCTCTTCTGTAAGACGTTTGCCGATTCTCGGAAGAGCCGACGCGGTCCAAAGCGGACGCTTAAGCCACCAGGCGTCATACTGAGAAAGATCAATGTCGGGATCTGTATATATTACCGGCTTGTCGAACACAAGAGTAAAGTCAAAAACAACGCCCGAGAAGTCTGAAATAAGAATATCGCTTCTCCTAAGCACGTCAAAATTGTCGTTGTCACAGTTCCATTCAAGGCTTTCAGAGCCCGGGAAACGCTCCATAAGACCGTTCATCAGTTCCTGCTCGGAAACAAATGACTGCGGATGGGGACGCACGATTATATGATACCCGGTTTCGATCAGCGATTCAATAATCCTTGATCCGTAGACAGAAAACAGCGCGCTTTTCCCCCATGACGGGGCAAGAAGAACGGTGCGCGGGTGATCATCTTCCACGCCTTCTTCCGCAAGTCTTCGCGCCATTTCATCCATATACGGGATCCCGATCTGCACAAGCTCCTTTGCCGTAAGACCGCGCAATTTCTCAAGATCCCGTATATCCTTCTCCTGATATGAACCAGACAGAAGGACAGCGTCGTAATAGTCCAAGCCGAACATGCGGTAAAGACATATCTCGCTTGCCGCATGAGGAATGTGAACGTAATACGAAACATTCGGAGAACGCTTCCACTGGTACACCTCGAGCCCCGGTGTTGTCGAAAGAACAACGGTCGCGTTAAGAGTGTTCAGACGGGAATAAACTCTGTTTCCGGGGCCGATATACTCGGCCGACATACAGTCGATATTCGCTGTAAGCGCCGGATCGTCCTCCGAGGCGGTTAAATATACGGTTTTAACGTTTCTCCTGCCGAGTTCGACAATAACAGGTTCAAAGACCGTATAATATCTCTTGCTGTCGGAAAAAACAGCAAGCGGTATGCGCTCGGCGTTTGCCTTTCCTTTTCCACCGCCGATCTTTGTTTTTATTTTAACGGCAAAGGTACGTATTGAATAATACGCGGCTCCGATAAGGCCTATGAGAATAGTAAAGAGCATGCTCCCCGTTCCGGGGTCGATATACAGTCGCATCTTGCTTACAAACCTTTCTTATGGTAAACGGCCGGCCTCGCGGCAAACAGCAACCCGAACAAAAGAACGGCAACCCATGACAGCATTTCGGGAATCGAAAAATCCGTTTTTGTTTCAGGCGTTATGCAGTTAATGAAAAAATGTGCAAAAAAGGACGGCAGAAGTGAATTGAGATCAAATGTTACGGCAGAAAAAAGAACACCGGCACAGAAAGCGCAGAAAATTTGTATCCATAGCGCCTGGCCGAAAGGCTCTGGAAGAAAATTGACAAAGTGAAACAGCGCAAAAACCGCAGCCGATAATACTGTCACGGCCAAGCGCGGCATATTGGGAAAAAGTCTCGGAAAAAAACCGCGAAAAATTATTTCCTCCGTGAGGGCGGCTCCCGCTAAAAGAAACCATCCCGCATCGGGCACGGGAAAACCGAATTCTGCCAGCAGAAAAACAGGAACAATAAGCAGCGGGAGAATACGCAACGCTTTAAAGGGCGTATCGATTTCCGGAAGAGAAAGACGGTAAAATGCTGCCCTGCCCGCCAGTGTAATGAAAGCGGCAAGCACCGCCGAAAAAGCAAAAACGGATAAACAGGCAGCAAACCGGGATATGCTGACCGCAGCACAGTAAACTGCTCCGTAAACGAGAACGGTAACCAGCAGAAAAACAATGGTAAATCGCACAGTATCAACAGATGACCGACTTGCACGACTTGTTTCATTCATCTTTTTCACCCGAAAGCGCACTGCAGAAAAGCGATATCCGCTTTTCATTTCCTTCTGCAGGCCGGGTTAAGGGATCGGTAAGGTGAAGAGTGGCACAAAAACGCTTGCCAACCTCATTCTCAAGCTTATTAAAAGCGTTTTCCGCGCTTCCGCCGCTTGAGCAAGCAAAAGCGGCGATTTTTTTGTAATCAAAAGAGGTTCTGACCAAACGGCAGAAGGAACGAAGAGGCGGAGAAAAAGTCCCGGCCCATACCGGCGTGCCGAGCAGAATCAGATCATACCCCGAAAGATCGGCGTTAAACGGCTGAAGTTCCGGCTCGTCTCCGAAAACAGCGGCTTTCCCGCCGTGAAAAAACTTTGCAAAGCCCTTTTTCGGGTACGGTTTAACGGTTTCAAGCGCAAGCAGGTCAGCTTTAAGTGTTGTCGCAATCCTGTCTGCAGCAAAAGCGGTATTCCCGTTCAGTGAATAAAAAACAACAATAGTTTTCAAAACATTTCATTCTGAGGAAAATCACTTCTGCAGTTCTTCCTCATTCTCCTGTTTCTTTTTTCCGACAAGCTCCTTATAGTCCGCGCCGGCGAGTATACCGAAAACGAGAACAGCAAGCGTGCAGACTATCGTAACGGGATTGAGCAGTCCGTAATCACGAAGGAAAATTATGCTGAAAACGACAGCCCATGCCGAATAAGTGATGTTCAGTGCCATGGATTTAGACGCGCCTATCCGGCTGATCGCTTTATAATAGAACAGATATGACGCGGTCGCGAAAAGGGCGGCAATCGCAATAACGGGTATAAGCCATCCGGTATTGTCGAAAAGCGAAATCGTAAATCCCCAGCCCTTCATTATCGGCAGGATGACTATACCGTAAATTAAGGCGCTTGCCGTCTGACGAATCTGAAGTGCTATTTCGTCCGTGACCGCCTCGTCCTGTACGCATTTCGCTATAATGACCGCTTCTATGCCCCAGCCGAAAGCGCACATGAGGGTGCCGGCAAATCCGAGCCAGAAATTTGTAATATTTACTTCAGGACTGTAACTTAAACCGTAAACTCCGAGCAGACTCAACACGAGAAACACCCACCGGTACCATGCCATTTTTTCCTTTAGGAAAATATACGCAAGAACCGCGCCGATGGCCGGGAAAACAGCGCTTGCAACTGCGCCGATCGACGCCCCCATGTTGTTGATGGAAAGAACGTATCCCGTCATTCCGACAGGACCGCCTATCACGGCCGCAAGCGCGACAAATTTCCCGCTTTTCGTTTTAATCGCTCTGCCAAGCCCGGGCAGGTTTCCTCTGATTCCATTGTAAATACACGCCCATATTGCGGAGAAAAAGTCGTGAAGGAATGTGCTTGCGAACGGAGCAAGAACAACTGCCTGTTCGGTAGTTACAAAAGGACTCATTGCAAGAGCAATGCCGAGAACTATTGTCTCAACTGCCCATGTGACACCGGCAAGAATACCTGCAAACATCGTTTCCTCTCCTTAACCAAGCAGACGGTACGCCTCGATATTTTTCTTCAGGCGGTTATATCTTCCGTCGGCATAATCCTGCATAAACTGTCCGTCAAACGGAACGCGCGTCAGGCCCCAGAGGGTCCAGAGATAATCAACATAAAGCTTTGCGGCGGCAAAACGCTTTTTTTCATCCACATCCACTTCGCGACCGTAATATGCGTTCAGCAGCTGCGTGTCGTTATATGGAGAATAATCAGCCTCGATGGAAAGACATGACAGATCCCACATCGCCTCGTTCATTCCGCTGTATTCCCAGTCCACGAGAAAAAGTCTCCCGTCGCCGTCAAGAACCCAGTTCCCGACAAGCGAATCGTTGTGACACGGGACCCTACGGGCTTCCCCGTTCCTGTCGACCTCAGCTTTAATATCCATTACTTCCCTTTTGACAATCCCGTAATCATCGTAGAGGGTAACGCCGCCGTCGCGTATTATTTTTTCGTACAGATCCGCCATTTCAAAAACCTCAAATCGCACGCCTGTATCTTTTCCGCAAGTGTGAAGCCGCCTGAATATTTCCGCCGCCTGAACAAGATTCTCTTTCTTTCTCATTATCTCCTCGTTCATGGGTTGGGGATCATGAATAAATTTCATGACTTTACGCCCGTCGTCATCAAAATACAAAAGCGGTGAATCAATGCCAAGCTCGCAGGCAAGAGCGGTGCTTTTTCTTTCGTCACGGCGGTTGATCATCTCTTCCGTTCCCTCTCCTGGTATGCGCACGAGATACTCTCTGCCGTCTTCGCGCGTGATCTTATAAGAACGGTTGGTCATTCCTCCGAGACGGCTGATTTCTTTCCAATCCTCCGATCCGAACACAAAACGCATGAGGTCGCGCAGTTCCGGGATATCTGATTCCTCTATTTTTCTGACAAGTTCCGGCATTACAAACTCCTGTTTAAAAAAAAATAAGTTGAATAAACGGCATGGCATTTCCCAACAAGCAATGCTGCCGCCGTAAAACACGATAATTATACCACAATTATGACCGGTTGTCAAGCTGTAATTTTGAAGATTTTATGAACCGCCGGTGAATTGCTGGGATCGGACTTCATAGCGTGCTCAAGGCAAAAGAACTTTTTCCGCGCATCACTTAAAAATCGAAAACGTAAAATAATACTCTAAGAATCGGAAATTAAAAAAACCCGGGAATATACCCGGGATTAAATTATGCAAGTTTTGTAGCGTTCACCTTTACGCCGGGGCCCATTGTCGAAGCAAGAGTGCAGCTCTTGATATACTGCCCCTTTGCGGCGGCGGGCTTGGCCTTGATGATAGCTCCCATCAGAGCGTTGAAGTTCTCGTTGAGCTTTTCCACGCCGAAGGATGATTTTCCTATCGGGCAGTGGATAATATTGTTTTTGTCAAGACGGTATTCAATCTTACCTGCCTTGGCCTCGGTGACCGCTCTGCCGACGTCGGGAGTAACCGTTCCGGCCTTGGGGTTAGGCATAAGGCCTTTCGGGCCGAGAATACGGCCCAGACGGCCGATAACGCCCATCATGTCGGGCGACGCGATTACAACGTCAAACTCAAACCAGTTTTCTTTTGTGATCTTTTCGACAAGGTCGGTATCGCCGACGTAATCGGCTCCGGCGGCCCTTGCGGCGTCAGCCTTGTCGCCCTTTGCGAAAACGAGCACTCTTACTTTTTTGCCGGTCCCGTTGGGGAGGACAACGGCGCCGCGCACCTGCTGGTCTGCGTGACGGGAGTCAACGCCGAGACGAACGTGAATTTCGACTGTTTCGTCAAATTTTGCCTTTGAAGTCCTGATAACAAGATCAAGAGCTTCGGCTGAATCATACAGCTTTGCCTTTTCGATAAGCTTTACGCTGTCAACATATTTTTTACCCATCTGTCTGCCACTCCGTTCAGTCAACAACGGTAACGCCCATTGAGCGGGCGGTGCCGGCTATCATGCTCATTGCCGTTTCAAGAGATGCCGCGTTAAGATCGGGCATTTTCGTTTCGGCGATCTGTCTGATCTGTTCCCTGGTTATTGTTGCGACCTTGGTCTTGTTCGGAACGGCAGACGCCGTCTCGATTCCGCAGGCCTTTTTGATAAGAACAGGTGCGGGCGGGGTTTTTGTGATGAATGTGAAGGATCTGTCCGCATAGACCGTAATAACAACGGGAATGATAAGGCCGATCTGATTCTTGGTTCTTTCGTTAAACTCCTTAATGAAGTTAGCGATGTTTACGCCGTACGCGCCGAGTGCCGGGCCAACAGGGGGCTGGGCGGTCGCTTTGCCGGCGTTGAGCTGCAGCTTGATATAGCCGCTTACTTTCTTTGCCATTTTTAGTTTCCTCCAATGTGGTGAATTTCGTGCGGGGGATTACAGATTTTCCCCCTCCCACTTTTTCTCAGCTCAGAGGCTGAGGGGTTCGACGTCGTCCGCGTTCAGCTCAAGAGGCAATTCTCTGCCGAACAGCGAGACCAGAACCTTGATTTTTGTTTTGTCGTCCGATATTTCACTGACGACTGCCGTGTTGCCGGCAAACGGGTCGCTCTTGATGGTAACCGTTTCGCCGACAGAGAAATCAATTGTTTTGGCGGCGGACGTTATCAGCCCGATTCTGGCTATTTCATCATCCGTGAGCGGCGTAGGTCTCGCGCCGAGTCCGATGAAACCTGTAACGCCCGTAATGTTGCGCACGATATGCCATGACTCATCGTTCATGAGCATTCTGATGAACACGCATCCGCGGTAAATGATTTTCTCGGTGATTTTTTCGTTCCCGTCCTTGTCTTTGCCGGAAACGGTTTCAAAAGGTATAACTATATCTGTTATAACCTCCTGAAGACTGCGATTGACGATAAGCCTTTCGATATTCGCCTTGACCCTTTTCTCGTAACCCGTATAGGTATGTACGACGTACCATTCGTGTTTCGAGCTTATCTCATCAAAGTCGCTCATAGGTTGATGAGACCTCCGAGCCACATGATAACCGACGAAAGACCAATGTCGATAAGACTTACAACAGCGGAAACAACCACAAGACATACGATGACGAGCGCCGTACTCTTGATCGTCTGTTTTCTGCCGTACCAGACGACTTTCTTGAATTCGCTTTTAAGGTCTTTGAAAAATTTGCGAATTTTAGCCCACAATCCCGGCTTATCGGATTTTGCTTTCTTCTTCGCTTCTTTCTTGGCAGCTTTGTCTTTTTTTGAAGCAGCTTCTTTTACGGCAACCTCTTCGGCCGCTGCGATTTTCTCATTATCAGCCATAAAAATTCCTCACTTGGATTCCTTGTGGACGGTATGCTTTTTGCAGAAGCGGCAATATTTGGACATTTCAATTCTGTCCGGGTCATTTTTCTTGTTCTTCATCGTGTCATAGTTGCGCTGCTTGCATTCCGAACACGCCAAAGTAATTCTGACTCTCATTATTTCCTCCCGATATAGGACGCCTGCGTCTTAAGCCGAGACGCGCGTCAGATTTTATCTCCCTCACACAGAAAGACACAACAAAAAACCTCTCTGCAGAGGTGAGTAATATTATATCACTTTTTTTTCATTTTGTCAACATACTGACAAATATTTACAAATTATTAACATTTAACGAGATTGACATCGTAAAATATCAGGCGCCGATAAGGTGAATTATATGATCTTTTCAAATATTCTATTGAAAAAAACCTCTGCTTGTGGTATAATTATTATAAGCAAAAGAGAAAAAAGAGTTAAAAATGAGTTACTACAGTATAAGAGGCCAAAGAACAGTTTTAAACTGCAATCCCGTTACGCACGGCAGAGGAATCTGCTTTCCGTCCGGAAGCGTGCCGTATCACGACATAATCTATTGCAATGACGGAGAATGGGAAATCTGGCAGAACGGTGTGCCGTATGCCCTCCGAAAAAACGATCTGCTTTTTCTGCACGCCAATATCGAGCATTACGGCAAAAAACCATGTAAAAAAGGGACAAAGGTTTTGTACATTCATCTGAGCGCAGACGCTGAAGACGTTTTTTCCGAATACATCAGCGGGAGGAAAAACGGACTTGCGGAAATTCCGCCGCTTGTTCACTGTTCCGGGAACGGCGAAATCGGTGAAATCTGCCGTGAGATAACAGAGTCTTTCTGGCATGAATCAGATGAATCGCATGAACGCTCTGGCCTCCTTGCGGGTCTGCTGCTGCTGCTTGCGTCCGTTCAGTCGGAAAAAGACACCTGCAAGGCAGAAACGCTTGTTGACAGATGCCAGTCTCTGCTCCTCAAAGAATACAACAGATTTCTCGATGCCGGAGAAATAGCCTCAAGTCTCGGAGTCAGCCAAAAAAGAATACGCGAGATGTTCAAGAACGATTTCGGCATGACGCCGCTGCAATATCAGCGCGAGATGAAGATCAACCGGGCCGTTGCTCTTATGGCCGAGTATCCCGACATAAGGTTCAAAGAAATTTCAGAAAATCTTGGATACGGCAGCGAAAAAAGCTTCAACGCATGCTTCAAGGCAAAATTTTCGCTCTCTCCGTCGTCATATAGAGAGAAAATCAGAAGCGGCGAGATTATGCCCGACTACATCTTCCGTAAACCCCGTGAAACAGAAAATGTTTTTTACATAGTCACAGACAGGGAAAACGAAAAAATCACTTTCACAATCCCTCTCAGACAGAACGAAACGGTCTGGTTTCATATGAATGACAGAGTTTTCTCCTCCGGCCGGTTCAGGATTAAAATAAAAACGGACGGATTGATCTACGCCGAGCTTTACGACGGACGTCTGACCTCAACGGGAAAAATCAGTCTTAACGGAGAGCGGATAAACGACTATTCGCAGATAACCGCGGAGGCACAATACGTATTTACGGAGTAACACGTTAAAACGGCAAACAGGATATGCCTGTTTGCCGTTTGAGCAGTATCGGATTGTTTAAGCGTTCAGCGCCTTCTGAATCGCGTTGATAAGCGGCTGGAGAGAATCGGTAAGTTGTTCCCTGAAGATGAGTCCGAGGATTGCCATAATTACGGCAATAACAACGACGATGATTATTCTGATAAGCTTTGCCTTCCAGTAATGCTGCACGTTGAGATTCTTGGCAAAAGCCGAGAAAACAAGAGTCAGTACGAGTCCGACAAGAGGAATGGCAACAAGGATATCGAAAAGGAAGAACAGTCCGGTCGAAACAGGTTTCGTACTCTTTTCGGGTTTTTCATTTTTTTCCTTCGTTATATCCTTCGGCGGCGTCATTTCGGCCTCTGGCTGAACAGGCGTCACGGGAACAAATACCGGACGGTCTGTCCCGGGAACGGGCTGTGCGGCCTCGTTTTTGATTTCCTCAACAGCGGCGGCTGTTTTTCCCTCGACATTTCCGGCGGCTTCGTTCAGATTCTCGGCCGCAGCCTCAATGTCCGAAGCGGCATCCTGCACGGCCGTCTCCACAGCCTCGAACTGGTTGGAACCGCATACCGTACAGAAATTGGTTGCGTCATCGCATATGCATCCGCATTTTGCGCATTTTTTCATTTTACAAAACTCCTTTGCGTTTTATGGAATAATTATATCATAAAATACCGCACAAGTCAATATTTTTTTAAAAAAAACTTTTATTATCTTGCCAATAAGCCGAGTTTGTGGTATACTATTATATATAAGTCTTTATTTCGGAGTTATGATGGAAAGAGTTTCAAAGGAAAACTATTATCTTGACATAGCGCAGACGGTTTCAAAGCGAAGCACGTGCCTAAGGAAGCATTTCGGAGCGATAATAGTCAAAAACGACAGTATAGTTTCAACGGGATATAACGGAGCGCCCAGAGGACGCGCGAACTGCACGGATCTGTGTTTCTGTCTTCGCGACAAGCTTAACATTCCGCGCGGCGAAAGATACGAGCTTTGCAGATCGATTCACGCGGAGGCAAACGCGATAATCGCCGCTTCGCGCGCGGACATGATAGGCTCGACGCTTTACCTGGCATGCACGGACGGCAAGACGGGTGAGCTTGTTCCGGGAACGTCAAGCTGCGCCATGTGCAAAAGAACAATTATAAACGCGGGAATCGAAAAGATCGTTATCCGCGATTCGGAAACAGAGTACCGCGTCATTAACGTGACGGACTGGATATACGACGATGACAGCCTGTCAGGGAAATTCGGATATTGAAATTACCGAATTAACACGCGATCATTACGACTCTATCCGAAAAATCTGCGCTGAATGCGGGGTAAGTGATTTTCTGAAGCAGACCGCCGGATATTCGGAAATAAAAAAAGTCGCCGTGCTGGGCGGCAAGCCGGCCGGATACGCGGTTATGCTTTATCTGCCTGACGAGGGAGAGATATGTACCGTCTGCGTTTCAAAAGAACACAGACGCAAAGGCATCGGCGCACTGCTGCTTGAAAGCCTTGTTGCGGAAGGAAAGCAACGCGAAATAAAAAAGCTTAATCTCGAAGTAAGGGCAGGAAACATGCCCGCGATCGCGCTGTACGAAAAACACGGATTTAAAATAACCGGCAGACGCAAAAGCTACTACAGAAATCCGATCGAGGACGCTCTGGTAATGTCAAACTATGAAAATACTAGCATTTGAAAGCTCATGCGACGACACATGCGCCTCGGTCGTCGATGAAAACCGCGGAGAACTGAAAATCCTGTCAAACATCGTTTCATCTCAAACCGACATACACGCGGAATACGGCGGCGTTGTACCGGAAATTGCCGGTCGGGCGCATGCTTCGGTTATTTCAGGAATAACATACAGGGCCTTATCAAAGGCGGAAATTACAATCCGCGATATTGATCTTATCGGAGTTACAAACAGACCTGGGCTTATAGGTTCGCTTCTTGTCGGCGTCAATTTTGCAAAGAGCATCGCCTTTTCAAACAAAATACCTCTTGTGCCCGTTCACCATATAAAAGGACATGTCGCGGCAAATTATTTTTCAGATATAAAGCCTGAACCGCCTTTTATCGCGCTGGTCGCGTCCGGCGGTCACACTTCCCTTCTCAAGGTTGATTCGTACACCGGTTTCAGAACGATCGGCGCAACAAGAGACGATGCGATAGGGGAATGCTTTGACAAAATTGCCCGTGTAATGGGAATTCCATATCCGGGCGGCGCCGAGATCGATAGACTGGCGTCCTTCGGAGAGCGGGACGCGTTCTCGTTCCCGTCGGCGGCAATTCATGACGACAGTCTTGATTTTTCCTTCAGCGGGCTGAAAACCTACGCAATAAATCTGATTCACCGGCTTGAACAGAGCAAAACCGATATTCCGCGAAGCGACATCTCCGCCTCGCTAACCTTTTCGATAATCGAATCAATAGAGAAAAAACTGGAAAAAGCGTTCAAGAAATATCCGTGCGACAGATTTGTTATCGCGGGCGGCGTTTCGGCAAATACGCATATCCGCAAGGCTCTGGCCGGGTATTGTACGGAAAAAGGAATAGATTTTTTTGCTCCTGACAAAAGGCTCTGCGGCGACAATGCAGCCATGATAGGAGCGCAGGCATTTTACGAATACGGGACGGGCGTTTGCGGCAGAACAGATCTTAACGCCTTTCCATCGGAGGAACTATGAATTACGAAAAAGAAATTAAAACCGCAACTGAAAAATACGCCGCTCTTCTCCGCTCGCAGCTTTCGCGCGTGGAAAAAATAAACGCCGAAAAAGAGGCGGTCGATTTTTCAAAAAAAGACAGAATCGTGATTGGCGTATGCGGCGGGGACGGAATAGGCCCGAACATAACCGCTTCAGCAAAAAAAATTCTTGAATTTATGTTGAAAGACGAGATAAACAGCGGAAAAATCGCATTAAAGGATATTGACGGACTGACGATCGAAAACCGCGTCGCGCACATGAAGGCCGTCCCGGATGACGTTCTTTCGGAAATTAAGTCCTGCGACGTAATATTAAAGGGGCCGACGACAACACCGAAGGCGGGCGACCCGTGGCCGAATATCGAGTCGGCAAACGTCACAATCCGCAAGGAACTTGATCTTTTCGCCAACGTACGTCCGGTAAAGGTGCCCGACAAAGGAATTGACTGGACTTTCTTCCGCGAAAACACAGAAGGAAGCTATGCCGTCGGCGGACAGGGTGTGAACGTGACCGACGATCTTTCGGTGGATTTCTGCATAACAACCTCGGAGGGGTGCAGAAGAATCGCACGGCTTGCCTATGAATTTGCCAGAAAAAACGGAAAAAAGCACGTATCTATCGTTACAAAAGCAAACATAATCAAAACGACCGACGGAAAATTTCTCAGGATCTGCGAGGAAACAGGAAAGGAATATCCTGAAATATACACCGACAGCTGGTTTATCGACATCATGACCGCGAAGCTTGTCGATGAAAAAAGACGAACCGATTTCCAGGTGTTTATCCTGCCGAATCTTTACGGCGATATCATAACCGACGAGGCGGCGGAATTCCAGGGCGGCGTGGGAACGGCCGGATCGGCCAACATCGGAAAAAAATACGCCATGTTCGAGGCCATACACGGTTCGGCTCCCCGCATGGTCGCGGAAGGCAGAGCAAAATACGCTGATCCGTGCTCCATGTTGCGCGCAACTGTCATGCTTCTCTCGCATATCGGTTATACCGATCTGTCGCAGAAGCTTGAAAAGGCGCTTGACTACTGCATGTTTGAAGACAGGCGATATGTAATAACCGGTCGGGAAAACGGCGCCACGTGCGACGAATACACCGACTACGTAATAAGAAACATTAAATGACGGACGGAAAAAACACGTATTCTCTTAGATATCCCGTTTATTACAGATATCTGAGGGAACTGCTACAGAACGGGATTTTAAAGGTCAGTTCCGGGCAGATCGGCAAACGGGCCGGCGTTCCGCCGTCGCTTGTGCGTTCGGATCTCAGAAAATTCTCCGCAAAAGGGATAAACGGCTACGGCTACGACGTGAAGAAACTGTACAAAGCGATAGGCGTTGAAACCGGTCTTTCCGAAAATCTGACGGCGGTCATTATAGGAAACGAAAATGAACTTCAAAACGGACTTGCCGCACATATTGAAGGACGCGGAATATTGATAAAAGGGATATTCCGTGAAACGGAGTATGACTTTTCATACACTGCCGATATTGCCGTACTTTGCGAAATATCCGACGATCCGCAGCGTTTCTGTGAAAAGCTCGAGCAGTCAGGCGTGCGCGGAATATGGAATCTGTCCCAGAAAAACGTGAACCTCAGCATCCCGGTGCTGAATCTTCCAGCCGGGGACGTGCTGATGGAGCTTACATACGCATTAAAGATAAGAAAAGATGAAATATCAGATTAACTTCGGTGCAAACGCCTTTGCTGTGCCGGATGAAATAATAAACATAGACGATCCTACAGCCCAGCGGCTTCTTCTTCTTCTGTGTCGGGACAGAAGCATGTGTTCTGCGGCAGACATTACGGACATATCGTCAAAACTCTGCGTCACCGAAAGTGACGCGGTGCTTGCGCTCGAAAAACTCGCGGAAGCAAAACTGCTGCGGGAGGACAACACCGTCAGGGTAATGAGCGGGCTTGAAATTTCGCATTTAATCGATGAAAACGATACAATCAGAAGCGTAATCGAGGAATGCGCCAAAATCTGCGGCCTTGTGTCTCTGAACAATTCTGACAAATCAAAAATAATTTCACTGTTGAATGACCTGAAAATGGACGGGGCGGCCGTCATCCTCCTGTTTTCCTACCTCGATGATTTTATGAAACAGAACGGCGAGCGAGTCACGGTCTCATACGTTACGAAAGCTGCTTATCGTCTCAAGATCAGAACGGTTGACGAGATAACAGAATATATAGACCGCGAGCATGAAAAAAATTCAATTACTCTGAAACTGAAAAAATTATTCGGCGTTGGAAAAAGGCAGCTGTCAGCAAAGGAAACGGAATTTTTCAGACTGTGGACCGAAGAATGGCAGATGCCGTTTGATTTGATTAAAGAAGCTTTCGACCG
>JAEEGL013528411.1_pt1 | contig 29140 bp, 23 predicted proteins | sample 9134231 | NCBI WGS metagenome assembly JAEEGL01 (sample SAMN16246548, study PRJNA631951) | gut metagenome | biome: gut microbiome; feature: rumen; material: fiber-attached | host: Bos | place: Iran: Karaj | collected 2018-10 | reverse complement strand
TCCAAGGGCGGACCCCCGCGACACGGGCCACGGTGTAGGGATTCTGCCGGAGATCGAGATGAAATGGCCATTGGGAGGAAGCGGGAAGGGTCCGGGTCCCGACCGTCAGGGAATAGGGGAGTGAAAGCGTTTGTGCTCCGCTCCGGACGGTCAGCGTCCCTTTGTAGCGCCCGGCGGCTGCATCAGCGGGCACGTTGATGCGTAGCCAGACAGGCTGGACTTGACCTGCAGGGACCGTCACGGTCGCGTATCGGCCGATCAGGTCCGCTTCACGGATGGCTTCCCAGTTGAGGGTGTCGCGTTTGCCGCATTGATTATACTTGTCGGCCAATTTGTCCCCCGTGACATAGCTGACGAAGGAAGCTTGCAGGGAGTGGGCCGGGATCAAGGCCTTCCCGCAGCGCAGGGCGCCTGCTTCAACCGTGACGTCCTCCAGGGCCTCCGGGCTCCACAGAAGGGCCATGGCACTGACCGTCTCGCCTTTCCAAGCGGCGAAAGGGAAAGCCGCCTTCTCAAAGACCGGCTTTTCCGTGGCAGGATAATGCCGTCCACTATCTCCCCAGCCGAGAAGAGCAGGGGTCTTGGAGGATCCGATCCCTTCTGAGACAAGGAGAAGGCTGACAAGAAGATAAACTATTTTTCTCATGATTTCTGGTAAATGAGCTTTCCGTCGCAGAGGACGCCTGCTATGCATGACGAGTCTGCGGAATACACGAAATTGGAAATCAAATTGTGGCAAGGCTGCATCTTCACATTCTCCAGATCGACCAGGATGCCATCTGCCAGTTTCCCTTCAGCAATGATCCCGGCATCGATCCCGAACGCCTCCGCCCCACAACGCGTCGCCCAATCAAATACCTGCTTCGCTGGAAGTAATTGGGGATTGCCTCCGACTTTTGCGAGCATGGCAGCAAATTTCATCGCCTCCCGCAGGTCCAGATTGTTGCTCGAAGAGGCACCATCTGTGCCCAACGTAATGCGGCAGCCCGCTTGGATCATCCGTTCATAGGAGAAAATGCCCGACCCGAGCTTCATGTTGGAGCAGGGACAATGGACGATCGTTACCTGGCGCTCGGCCAGGACATCCGCTTCTTCCTGCGTCACGTGGACGCAGTGGGCGGCGATCACATCAGGCCCGAGGACTCCCAGCGAATCGAGGTAAGCGATCGGGCGCATGCCGTGTGCTTTGAGACAGTCTTCCACTTCCGTCCGGGTCTCGGAGAGATGGATATGGATCTTCATCCCGTGCTCACGGGCGAAGCGGGTCATCCAGAGCAACTTCTCTTCGGGGACCGTGTAGATGGCGTGTGGGGCCATGGCAAAACTGATCCGTCCGCCGGTAGGATCCCTCCATTGCTTCAGGAAATCGAGTTCCGCCTCGATGTTGGCATGCGGATGCCCGTTCAGAGCGACCACACTCAGGCAAGCCCGCAATCCACTTTCCTCGACAGCCTTGACCGCATCTTCGATATGGAAGTACATGTCGTTGAAAAAGACCGTTCCGGTCTGGGTCATCTCCCGGGTTGCCAAGTCATACCCCTTTTGGATATCGTTCTGCGTGAGATGGGACTCGAAGGGCCAGATATATTGATTCAGCCACATCTCCAGCGGCGTATCGTCGCCGTATCCGCGCATCAAGGTCATCGCAGAATGGGTATGGGCATTGTACAGGCCGGGCAAAAGAGCCTTGCCACTTCCGTCCACGATCGTTTCTGCGACGGCCCCGTCAGCAGCAGACAGGCTGCGGAAACGCTTGCCTTCGATCAGTACATTGCGCTTTTGTCCGTCCAGCTGGATATTCTTGATCAGGATGCTTCCCATAGAATACGTTCAGAAAACCTATGCAAGATAGTGATTATTCTGCCAATCTCAGCCGGATCGTATGGCGCCCCTGGCCGAGGGTCAATTCCTGCGCCAAGCAGGGGCTCCGGTCGACGGAAGCTTTGGTAAAAGCCCAGGGAATGGCTACGACGGCCGTGGTCCCTTCCGGAACGGTCAATTTCCAAGTGAGGTGCCCGCGCTTGCGCCGCAGCGACATCGCAACCGTACCCGAGACCGTCGGGAAGGAGAGGGAGCAACGATCGAAGATCGTCGGATCCGGACAAGCGCTCCAGCGTTTCCAACCGGCGCTCAGGGGGACCAGACCGAACATCTTTTGGGGCAGGACGGCCAGGGGAGCTCCGCTCCAGGCGTGATTGACCGAGCCACAACGCCAGTCTTTCACGCCGACCTCCCAACTCTCAAACAGCGTGTCATAGTCCGGATGATTGACCATGAAATCATAGCGTCGCCGGACGCGTTCCAGCGCATAGTCCCCATGCCCGATCTCGTACAGGGCTTCCATCACGTATTTCTCCATGAAGCAGCTGGCGTGCTCCTCTTTCTTGAATACTTCGAAGAGGGCTTCGTATTGGTCCGGCTCGGCGATGCCGCCGAGGATGGCGAGCGCTTGGACGCGGTCATCCGTCTCGCCCGTATAATCCGGATGGCGGTAACCGGCGCCGGTCCAGCAGACTTCATTGGTGGCTTTGCGCACGCCTTCGAGCCGCTCTTGCCAGGCCTCGGCATCTGCCTCATGGCCAAGCAACAGGGCCATCCGGATGGCTCCGTCCAGGGCGATACAGTACCAGGTCGTCTGCAGCAGGTGCATGTCGCGCTGGTCGCCCCAGTCGCCCCAGTTCCAGCCGGCGGTGCGGTATTCGGTGAGGCCGTCCGCACCGATGGTGTAGCTGTCGAGATATCGTTTGACGGCGGGGTAGCAATATTCGACTATCTCCCGGTCGCCGGTATTCATGTAGTAAGTCCACAGCCCATAGCGGCTCACGGCAGCGAGAGACTGGACCGGCAGTTCCTTTTTCCAGTTGCCGGCCGGGATCGGGGCATAGAGGGAACCATCCGGCTTCTGCCAGTCGCAAAGTTCCCGGAGGCCCTTGCGGATCAAGGCATGCAGGGAGGTCGAGTAGGTGTAGAAACACTCGTTGAGGATCAAGACGACGTCGCCCCACCACTGGGCCCTCTCGCGCTCCGGACAGTCGAAGAACGTGTCCCGGGCATTGACGTAAATTGTACGCAAGCCCTTCTCCCAGAAGCGGTTGAAGAAAGGATCGCAGCTGGAGAACCGGCCTTCGGCCCAGGTGTCGTAGCCAGTCTCTCGGTATTTCAGGCCGGTGACGGTGGCGCCATGCTCTACGGTGAGAATAAGCTTGAGCCCGTTGAGCCAGCCCAGGGACTCGTATTCCTGGCGACCGGGACGGGTGATATACTCGGCGCGCAAGTTCTCCGTGCTGCCGATGTTGGCGTGGTCGGTCTCAATCCCGATCCGATGGCCTCCGACCGGGTCAGAGACCTGGAGAATGGGCGTCATTTGCATGTTGTGGGGCAGCTGGGCGATCACCGTGTCACAGTTCTCGCCTTTCCGGGTTTCGAAGCGCACTTTCTTGATGCCGAAGTCCTTCCATTGGGGGATGGGACGCGGATAGAGGACGCCGAGAGTACTCTCAATCGCAAGAGCGGGAGAGAACCCGGCGTTGTCATCTTTCAGGGCCGCGGTCTGCCAGCCGGCGATATCCTTGCCGGCGTCGAACGAGATACAGGACTCCGGCAGACGGTAGTTGGGCGGCGGGCACTGGGCCGTGCCGTAAGCAGGATGGATGCGACAAAGCCAGCCGTCGTTGCCACTGATGCCGAGGGCCGGGCAGTCGAACCAGAGCTGCGCCTGGCCGCTGTCCTTATGGGAAAAGCCTTGGCGGCCGAAATACCACAGCAGCAGCGCTATCTGGTTCTCTCCCTTTCGCAGGTATGGCGCCAGATCGACTTCATCGAAGTAACTGTCGTTCGGGTTCGGTCCTCGTTTGAGCGAACCCTCAAAGACGGAGAGCTTGCCGTTGATCCAAAGCCAGTATTTGCTGTCGGCCGCGATCGTTGCAACGGCCTTTTCGGGCCGCTCCGTCAGTTGGATATCCCGGCGGAATGCGATCCATTGGTTGGCTTGCCCCGGCTGGGCTTCAGCGCAGGTAAATGTTTGCGGACAGGGGATCTGGGCCCGGGTCTCTCCGGCGAGAGACAAACAGGCTGCGACAAGGAAAGGAAGAAGGAATTTTTGTGACATAGGTCTTCGGCTCTATCTTTACAAAGATACACAAAATTTGTCCGATTATTTTCTTATCTTGTCACCTAGTTGATCAAATCCATGCATCATGAATAGGAGAGAGTTTCTTCAAGCCGGGACCTCGATCGCATTGGCGACCGGTCTGGGCGGCTTGCCGGTTCTGGCTGATAGGCGGCAGGGAAGCCCTGCCGGGCAGGGCTCCGAATCATCCGCCGAGTTGGCAGCCGGACCGCTGGCGGTTCGTTTTTTGGGGACCGGAGGTGCAGATTGGCGGGGAAAGGACGAAAGGGGAGAAATGCGCCGTTTCTGCAGTACCCAGTTTGACGGGAAGATCTTGATCGATTTCTCGTCCCAGACGGAAGATATGCTTCCTCCCGGTTACCATCCGACAGCCATCTTCTATACGCATTCCCACCGGGATCACTATGATCCGGCGGCGGCTGTGCGGCTCTCACCGTCTGCCGTGTATGTGGGAAAGACTTGGTTCCGGCGGGCGGTGCAGGATTTCTCGCGTGCTTCCCGGGAATCGCATCTGCCGATCCCGGAGATCATTCCGATCGGCGTCGGCGAGTCCGTTCAGGTAGAAGGCATCCGTTTCACGGCACTGCCGGCCAACCACTCAACTTCAGATCCGGGCGAACAGACGCTGATTTACCTGTTGGAGAAGAAGGGCGTACGGGTCCTGTATGCTACGGATACGGGAGGCATCATGACTGCAGCGGCTCGCTTGGCTGGGATTGATGCCCATGTGAAAGGGGGAACGCCCATTACGGGCTTGATCATGGAAGCGACGATGGGCCTGGACTACGATGAAGATTATCGTATGTTCTCGCACTCCAGCGTGCACGATGTCCTTCGTACTACCCATATGTTACTGAAAACCAGCCGTTATACCCCTCCCGAAGGGCAGCCTGTCTATCTGACCCACCTGGCCCGTACCCTGCACGGAACCCAGGCCGAACTGGACAGGAACCTTCCCACTCCGCTCCGCGCTGCGTATGATGGTTTAGAAGTACTTTTCCGTTAAGTTTCAATGCTCATGCAACGGTTTATGCGATTGTCGGGCAGTTTGCTCTGCCTTTGTTTGTTGGGCGTCGGTATCCAGCAGGCAGATGCCCAGTCTGGCTACTACAAGGATATTTTCATGGATGGAGGTATAAGGCTGAACAGTCGCCGGGATCTTCCTTCGGCCCAAGCGTTGGGACTCTCGATGGAGTATCTGGCCCTGGACCCGCACAACCCGGAGGACATTTCCTTCTATACCGTCTCCGATACGCTGCTCCAGCGGGAACTGGTAGCCGGGAACAGTCTGGATGAGAACGGGATCCTGCTCTATCCGGACGGACAGCCTCGTTTCCGGATGATCTATGTCAATGGCGGAAAATCAGCACGGCACGGAGAGTCTTTGGGGCAGGCGGGCCGGGATGGCATCCGCCGTTTTGTCGATGCCGGCGGCAGTTATCTGGGCTCCTGTGCCGGAATGTTCCTGGGCAGTGTCGCTTCGGTTTCGTCCTCCGGAGAGGAAAGGAACGGGGAGTATTATCTGGGGATTTGGCCAGGGTTTACTCGCGGTACTGGGCTGGATAAATCCCAGACGACAATGCGGATTGTACCGGATTCGCCGTTGTTGGCCTATTACGATTTCGGCGGAGATGGGAAGGTGGAGCAGGTCCGTCACAACGGTGGCTGTTATGCCTGGACCGAAAGGAATTGGCCGGAGGGAACGGAAGTTCTGGCGCGTTACGATGTGACGGGGCGGACGGATGTCCGGGCCGATGTGGATGGGCAGGTCAGCGTTCTTTCCTACAAGAAGGACAGCCGGACAGGGAGGGTTATCCTTTGCGGCTCCCATCCGGAAGAGGTCGGTGAAGGGGAAAGGCTGGACTTCATGTGTGCCATGGTCCGTTATGCCTTGGCCGGGAACGGAACGAGGTGCGTCAAGGGTACATTGCTCAATCAAGAGCCCCGACGCATGGTCTGCAAGACTTCGGACCGGGATCCGGATCATACCCGGATCGGGGATCTCCAATATCATTATTTCGTTCTGAACATCCCCAAGGGGATACACGAGGTGAAGATCCGCTTGAGCCCGGTTTCCGGGTATGGAGATTACGATTTGTACCTTTGTGCCGATTATTCAGAATTCCCTGTCCTTTCCCAGGCGCAGTATCGTAATGTTCTGGCGGGTTGTGAAAAGACCTTGACGATCCCGGATCCGGAGCAGGATCGGATCTTCGTCGCCGTCTATTGTGCGACGAGCGTTGATACGCAAAAGACAGCCTCCGGCTATCGGTACGTCGGGCGTACGGACGTTCTGAACGGAGTTCCGTATATCATCACGGCAGAATTCTGATCTGCCGAGTCACTCAACTTATCCCGCGCTGACGCTTGATGGTCTCGTAGGCCTCTTGAATCTTGCGGAACTTCTCTTCGGCGGCTTTTTGAACCTCGGGTCCCAAAGCGGCTACTTTGTCGGGATGGTTCTTCATGGCCATCCGGCGGTACGCACTTTTTACTTCCTCGTCGGTGGCTGAAGGGGAGATCTCGAGGACGTCGTAGGCGGAAGTATCGTCCTCTTTGTAGAACATTGCGATGATGGAAGCGGCGTCTGAGGCGTTGAGGCGGATGGCCGAGGCGATGGCCTCCAGGACGTCTTTCTCTGATTTGGTGAACTCGCCGTCGGCAATGGCAATACGGGTCAGGTAATCAAAGAGTTGCAGGCGCTGCGAATAATTCATGTTGGCGGCAATCTGCGCCCCGACTTCATAGATGTTGACCTGCTTCTTTTCCAGTTCCGTGAGCAGGGTCATTGCTTGGTAGGTTGCCGCTTCGCCGAAATTGCTCCGCACGAAATTGCGCACGTAATCCAGCTCTGACTGACGGGTCTGGCCATCTGCTTTGATGACGGCGGAGGACAGCACCAGCAGGCTGACGAAAAAGCTGTTTCGCTGTTCGGTAGCGGTATAGCCGCCACGTGATCCCGTCGAACGCTGGTAGTAACCGCCTGGACCGGTTGAACCTTGATAGCCGCGGCCGTAGGTTCCGCCTCGGTCATAGCCTCCTTGACCGGAACTGCCACTGCCTCCCGGTAATTGCCGGGCCATCTCGATATAACTGTCCACGGCAGAGCCCAGCAGATAACCGATCAGGGCACCGATCGGCCCACCGGTCACCCAGCCGAGAAAGCCGGCGATCCATCTTGTTTTTGCCATAGTCGCGTACTGTATGTCGTTCTGGTTTGCATTTCCGCAAATTCCGGTCCATTAAGCGCCAGCCTGCCATTCTGTCTGTTTGTCAGTTTGTTGGATGCCAAGACGCTCCCGCCAGCCTTGCAAGTGAGAGGGAGATTGCTTATTTTTGAAGAAGAATAACAAGCAATCGCGAAAATATGAAAAAGTTCCTTTCTTTTTTCTGCTTGGCGCTGCTGGTGCCGGCGTTGTCCGCCCGGGCGGGCAAAATTGTAACAGACAGCCTTCAGAGCAAGGTCTTGGGTGCTCAGGTGAAGTACAACGTCTATCTTCCCAGCGGTTATGACAAGACAGAACAGCTTTATCCCGTCGTTTATTTGCTCCATGGCTTGACCGGAATCTATTCCGATTGGGAGAAACTGGGCGGGATGCAGACTGTGACGGACGAACTGATGCGCTCCGGTGAGGCGCGTCAAATGGTTATTGTCATGCCTAACGCCGGAGGTCCCGATACGCACCATATGTGGAATGGCTACTTCAACATGCCAGGCTGGAATTACGAGGATTTCTTCTTCCAGGAGTTCCTGCCGACGGTGGAGACCAAATATCGGATAGTGGGAGACAAGGGCCATCGGGCCGTGATGGGGCTTTCGATGGGCGGTGGTGGATGCGTAGTCTATGCCCAGCGCCATCCGGATCTGTTCTCCAGCTGTTACGCGATGAGCGGCTGGCTGGACAATAAAGTTGACGAGGTGGGAACCAGCAAGGCACCCAAAGATTGTCTTTATTACGTCGGAGAAGCGGTGAAGAACCATTCTGCACTGGACTTTATCGACAATGCCGATGAAGCGACGCTCGCTGCCTTGCGCACGGTCAAGTGGTTCATCGATTGCGGCGACGATGATTTCCTGCTGGACCTCAATGTCGGCTTGCATCAGAAGATGCGCAATCGCAAGGTAAAGAGCGAGTTACGTGTGCGTGACGGCGTCCATAACTGGGAATATTGGCATACCGCCCTGCGCTGGGCGCTGCCTTTCGCTTCGCGCAATTTCGATTGATTTGTCATGACTAGATCAGCCTTCTGCCTGGCTTCCGCTTTGTTGCTTGCTATCGCATGCAACGGCCCTGGTAATTGTGGCCGTATCATTGCCTCAGAGCAAGTGATCGCCGTTTCGTCGGTGCCGGACAGTATCTTCCTTTATACGCCGGGTATTGTCGAGGGCCTGAATGGACGTTACGTGGTTGCCATAGATTATGGCGGACCCGGGACGACGGCTCTGGATGGGCCCACTTCCGACCTGGGTGACTACAAGGCCGGCAACCAGATCCGTGTACTGCTCTCAGATGATAAAGGACGGACTTGGCGGGAAACCGCAACCCGCCTTCCGATGATGCATGAGATCCTGTTCAAGGCGGGCGGAAGTCTCTATATGATCGGTCATTCCGGACGCCTGCTGATCACGCGCAGCGACGATAACGGAGAGAGTTGGAGCGAACCGGCTGTGCTTTGCGCCGAGCCGCGCTGGCACCAGAGCTGCACGGCAGTCGATCACCATGACGGGAAGGTGACCCTCGTCTATGAAAAATGGGTTTCGGACGGCCATCCTTGGCCGGGTGTCGGCCCCGTGTTGATGCAGGCAAGGGAGGAAGCCGACCTGACGCAGGCGTCGAATTGGACTTTTTCGGAATTGTATAATCCGGATGCAGACTTCGAGGCCGCCCGTCCTTCCGGCATTCCGGTCGTCGCATCCCCTCGGTCCGGCATGCTGGAAACCAATGTTGTACGGATTTTTGATCCCGGTCATCCTTTTTACGATTCGACTGGCCGGTCGGTGGTCTTGATGGCCCGGACGGCGACGGGTTTCCCGGATATCGGGGTTATGCTGCGTGGCTATGAGCAGGAAGATGGATCGCTTGCGATCGGACGCTGGTCCAAGAACCAGGGCGAAGTCTTTTTTGTTCATATTCCGGGAGGAGACTTGAAGTTTCACGTCCTCTATGACCCTGAGACACAGCTCTATTGGCTGCTTCATTCGCAGATAGACGGGCGGATGAATGCGCGTCGGCGCCTGTCGCTGTCTTTTTCGCCGGATCTGCTGCACTGGACTTTTGCCGGACTGGTAGCTGTCGGCCCCACGGACCATTCGGCCCGTCACTACGCAACGATGATCCTCGATGGGGAGGACCTTTGTATCGTCAGCCGTTCCGGAGACGAAAGAGCCCGTACGGCCCATGACGGAGATATTGTGACTTTTCACCGGGTGCGGGATTTCCGCACGTTGGTATATTAATAAACAGGAACTCAATGAGAAGAATAGCTTGTTATCTGATAATTGCTGTCTCTGGCTTGTTACTGGCGGCTGCAGATCTTTCCGCTCAGGAGATAAAGACCTATCAAGACGAAGCCCTTGTCCCGGCTTTTTCCTTGCCGGACCCGCTCGTGTTCAATAATGGCAAAAAGGTGCGGAACGCTCGTCAGTGGACCCGTAAAAGGCGCTCAGAGGTGTTGGAGATCTTCTCGCAGGAGATGTATGGCCACGTCCCGGCCCGTCCGGAAGGCCTTCATTTCAAGACTTTAAGCGAGGAGAAAGTTTATGGTGGTTTGGGGATCCGCAAGGTCGTCCGCCTTTATCTGGATGCTGCCGATCAGCATTGGTTCGATGTGCTGATCCATCTTCCGGCCGCAGCCAAAGGTCCCGTTCCGATGTTCGCCGGACTCAACTTCAAAGGGAATGATGCGACCTTGGACGCGCGCTCTTCAGCCGCGTGGCCTTACGAAATGATCCTCCGGGGTGGGTTCGGTGTCGCTACCGCCTGGCGCGACAGCGTAGAGCCGGATGGAAGTCAGTTTGTTGACCCGGGTGCGGATGCCGACTGGTTCTGCCGGGACGGAGGCGTACGTGCCTGGTACAATCCCGGTGGGGATTGGGGCGCCATTTCAGCTTGGGCCTGGGGCTTGAGTCGCATCCTGGACTATCTTGAGACGGATCCGGCCGTGGATGCCCGCCATGTCGCCGTGATCGGTCACTCGCGCCTGGGCAAGACCTCGCTTTGGGCAGGGGCGAATGATCCTCGTTTCGCGTTGGTGATCTCCAATTGCTCCGGCTGTTGTGGGGCGGCCATTTCGCGCCGCGTGTTCGGCGAAAACTTTGCTTTCATCGATAAGGTTTTCCCGCATTGGTTCACGCGGGAATTTGATAAATATCGCTTCCATGAGGAGTTGTTCCCGGCTGACCAGCATTGGCTCGCAGCCCTTGCTGCTCCGCGCCCGCTCTATATCGTGAGTGCGCAGCTGGATGGTTGGGCTGATCCGCGCGGGGAATGGCTCTGCGCCCAGAGCGTAGCTCCCGTGTATCGCTTGTTCAAGAAGCAGGGCTTGTCCGGTAACGAAATGCCGGCGCTCTCAGCGGACGCAGCTCCGGAAGCGGTCGTCTGCGACAACGCGGGCACGGTTGCCTATCATATCCGCAATGGGAAGCACAGTATCATCGCGCCCGATTGGGAGCAATATATCGCTTTTGCCCGTCGGCATTTTAAAATGTAAGCAATGAAGACGTTACGCATCGTTTGGGCCATGATCCTCGCATTGGTTTGCGCTGAGGCGGCCGCCCAGTACGTCCCTGCCTGGGAGGCAGGTGACCTGGCCCGGAAGGGCACTCGTATTGCCGTGCGGGACACGACCTTGGATCGGGAGACGACCCGGCTCTTGTTGCAGGAGTATGGAGGAGAAGAACTGGTCCGGACCTGGGATCATTATGTCAAGCAAAGGGGCTGGGGAGTCGGCCTTACAGCGGGCGGTTATAGCGTGGCAGTGATCGGTGCCGGTTATTCGCTGATTTATATGGTCGCCGGCGTGGTCGGTTCGGCGTTTGCCGCAATCGGCGGAGAAGAGGCCGTCCAGAACCTTTGGGACCAGCTTGGACCGAATTTTACCGGAGGTATGATCGTTGCCGGTGTCGGCTTGGTGACCGGTACGACCGGAGCCGTTTTGCTCGGGCGCAGCAACCACCAGTTGAAAGGAATTGTGCGCGGATGCAATGAAGCCGGCCCTGCGTCTGTTCAAGTGACGCTCGGGCCGACTCCTTCGGGATTCGGTCTTTCGATCCGTTTCTGATTCTTACAAGTTTAATAGTTGTCTGGCTTCGGGAGTCAGGAATGGCCGGACTTCGTCAAAAGGAAGGACGAAGGAAGGCATGCCGTCGGCGTAGCTGGCGATCTCATATTGCTGATAGACGAAATCCAGGCCATTGGCCGTCGGATAGGGGGTCCAGCTCGGCAGCGGAATCAGGTCCCCATCGATCTGCAGCCGCTCCCGAAGCTCTTCTTCCGACAGGGGACTGTCGCACTCTGCGTAATAGCGTAGCAGTCCCTGGATGAGCAGCGGCTGGATATCCTTGACACAGTCAGGGTCCAACATGGGCTCGATCTGCTTCCCGCTCTGTTTGTCAAAGGTCAGGTATCCGTCACCGATGACCCCGCCGTGGGCCCCACCGGTATAGATGTAATTCTGGGACTGGAAGACAATGTATCCGAGCGTGTCGGCGAGTTTTTGGAGTTTGAAATCGTAACCCCAGGCGGGAGCCTCGGCAAGGATTTCAGCTTTTTCCTGTTCCGAGAGATCGTTGTCTTCGCGGATGTAGCGTTCCCGCTCGTCGGCATCCTCTTGCGAGAAATGGCCGATTTGGGCGAGGGTTTGCTCTTTATAATAGTTCAGCAGCGCTTCGGTGTCGTCAGTATTTCCGTTGAAACGAGGGAAGTAGCGCTGCTCCTCTCCGGGAGAAATCTGGCTCAGTTGGGCGTCCATCCTGTCGATCAGGGTCTGCCGGATCTGCCGGGCGGCGGCGTTGACAGGTGCCGGAAGTTCGGCATGCAAGGTCAGGTAAGAATGGGCGGTAGAGTCGGCGAAGTCGCGGACCTCAGTTTGAAGGGGCTTCGCGGAGTGGCATGCGGTGGCCAGCAGCGCCCAGGCTGCCAGGCCGGCTAGAAGAAGGATTTTTTTCATATCGGTTCAGAGTTAGTTTATAAGAAGAGGACTTCCCGGGCGTGGAAGAGGAATCCGCCGGCGACCATGTATTCCCGGCAGGTGGGGGAGAACTGGTCCTCAAACGTAAGGTGCGCGTGCCCGGCCAGGATGCACTTCAACAAAGGCTCGCGTTTGAGATAGGCGATGAAGTCGCGGGTGACCGGATCTTCCAGCTGAGCCAGATAGTCGCCGGCTGCAGGCGGCAGTTCGCTGCTGGTATATCTGCCTTCTTTGACCCACATCCGCCGTGAGACGCGCCAGGTGTCTTCCGTATGGAAGGGGACGTGCATGCAAAGAACGATGGGCAGGCCCTTTTTTACTTCTTCCTTGAAGCGGTTGACCTGCTCCCAGGTGACGGTACCGAAGACATCATCCAAAGTGATGAAATTCACGCCATTGGCGACTTGCGACTGGAAGCGGACATCGAAGGGATACACCTCCTGCAGTTTTTCCCGGGTCAGGTCTTTCCATGCTTCATCACGGCTCTCTTTCGGCTCGCTGAGCCACATATCCGGGCTGAATTCATGGTTACCCATGCTGCCGAGATAACCCTCGCCGAAGTACTTTCGCACCAAGTCGAAGTTGGCTTCACTCTGCCAGTCAATGAGATCTCCCGTATGGACGATGAAGTCCACATGCTTCTTGGCCCAGTCGAGGGCATCGCGCAGCGCTTCCTCCTGGCGTCCGCCGAAAGTCTGGGTGCGGCGGATATGGAGATGTTGCTTGTTGTCGCTCTCGTAGGGATAGGCGGCAGCCAGGTGCGAGTCGGACAGATGCATGACGGAAAAAGGCTTTTCCAGTCCGATGCGGACGACGGCGTAGCTCAGAGAAAGGCGCTCATAGTCGCCTCGCTCAGGGAAGACCTCGGGTCGGTCGCTCTGGATGCCGTTCGGTTCTGCAGGTGGGGTATCTGTTGGATGTCCGGCGTTTGCCTGGTTGCGTTCCTGACCCCAGGAAGGCAGTTGGGAAGTGGCGATCAGGGCGCCGGCTCCAGCCAGACTCTTGACAAAAGTTCTTCTATCCATGGCGTTGTATCTTTGATTCAAGGGGTTCAAACAGGCGGCGGTAAGCTTCCGCTTTCTTTTCCAGGGCGAGCGGGTAGGCGCGAGAAGTCGAAGGCATGCGCCAGAAACTGATCTGCCGGCCGGTGATCTCGACCGGTACCTGCCCGCCCACCGGAGGCTCAGGGCAATGACAGGTTGCCACGAGGACATCGGTGGCTTTCTGCCCGGTCGTGACGATCGTATGGCAGGCGGGAATCCGATTCAGCAAGGCGGGCAAATCCGTCTCCTTCACGACCTCCAGAAAGCGGTCGGAGGCATTGTCCTTCAGTCGCCTGACCTCGCAGGCGGTGTCATATAGGGCGAAGCCTTGCTCTTGGCAGAATACGCGGATGCGCTCTTCGTCAAAACGTTTTTCGCCCGGCACGTTAAAATGCTCCTTGTCCCGGAAAAAGATCAGCCCCATCACACGCCAGAAATCATTGAGCCAGTTGGGATAATAAAAAGGCATGCACCAGCGTTTGGGCTGGGGTGGAAAACTACCCAGAAACAGAATGCCTGCTTTCTCCGGCAGAAAGGGCTCGAAGGGATGTTTTTCGGTGGCAGTAGACTCCATGATGGGCTGGCAAAAATCTATACAAAGGTAACAATACTCGCTGAATTCTGATAATATGATTATCTTTGTATTGGCTAATAATCTGTGCTATATGAAAAAACTCATCAGACTTGTCTTGACCATATTGGTCCTTCTCCTGGTCGTGAAACTGTGTTCAGACCATTTCGGAAGCGTCATCTCCCTTCCTGGCGGGTTGGGTAAAGAGAACACGGAGGAATCCGGCGGTTGGTTCAGACCGAAAGAGCAGGCCGATGAGACGATCATAAGCGGGGATGATGCGGATGATATTTCCGTAAAGGAACTGGAAAGGGAACTCGGTATCGGGAAGAACAGAGGGTCGGCGAAGACCGGCAACAACACGGTCTCCACGCCTTCGGCAACAGCCCCCCTCTCCTTCAAGGGCATTCCGATGTCCGGCTCTCTTGCTGCATTCGGAGCGGAACTGGTCAAACTTGGGTACACGAAAGCCGGCGGCGGAGCCTATACCGGTGATTTCGCCGGATACAGCGGGTGCAAGATCACGCCTTATGGCAGCAATCCGGTCCAGGAAGTCCGTGTCGATTTCCCGGTCATCTCGGATTGGGACGCGTTGGAAAAGGCGTATGATTCCCTTCAGGCTTCCCTTACCCAGAAATATGGCATCGAGCCGGTTACCACGGACGGCAGCAACCTGGCGGTCTATCATCTTCCCAACGGCTCGATTTCCCTCGACGCGGATGTGTCGGACCGTTCTTCCTGGCACGTGATCTTAAAATACAAGAACGCTTCTGCGAGTGCCTCGACCGGCACTCTCGGCCGTAATCCCATCGATGACTTGTAGGCTGCGGCTCTGACGACACTTTTTCCCGTTGACTATTCTTGAGACTGTCACGGGTACTAGTTGCAGATATTGCCCTAAATGCGTAATTTTGGGCCCTGATTATAAAAAACTTCCATATGAGACTAAGACTGATCCTTGGCTTTTCTGCCCTGCTTCTTTTGACCGCGTGCGGTGCCTCGCGCTACACCAATTCCTCCTTCAATCTTTCTTCCGTCCCTGAGTTTGCCTTCGTGCAGCCATATTCCTTCGTCGTTCTTTACGGCGATGATGGCAAGGGCTATTATGATGAGAATTGCTCGAAAGGAGCGACGAAGATCGTTACGAATATTATCAATTCGGAGCGTTTCCCTTTCTCCGATATGATTGAGGCCGATTATGAAGGAGCAAATGCAGATATGCAGAAATGGATGAGGACTTTCCCGGATGTAGATCCGGCCAAGGCAGACCGACTCCGTGTTCCGAAGTCTCTCCGGGCATTGTTGGATAAGAGTGGATTACGCTATGGTGTCGTCATCTATTCCTATGGTTATGAGCAGACGGTAAAGGGGTATCAACGCGAAAAAGTGGAGAAGGCCGCCAGTAAAGTCATCGATAAGGCGATAGCGTCGCTCACTGGTATTACGGGCCTGACCAATCCGTCCCAGAACTATAGTGTCAATTCTCCGTATGGTAATGTCCTCTACTGCGCCGTCGTTGATGGAGAAACTGACCGTGTCGTCCATTTCGTCGCCGAGACGCCGACTTTTGCTTCCCATCCGGAAGAGACCAGCAACGTCAGCGAACTGTTGCACAAACTCCTGAAAGAATTCATCCGGTAACGAGGACTTTGTTGCCTCCGGGACCGTTTATAGGTTGAACATCTGGGTTCTGGCCAGAAGGGACTTGTATTCCTTCAGTTTGAAGGGAGCTTTTCCGTAGAGATAGTGATTCTCCAGCTTTTCACCGTCCCGGCCGGTGTATTCGATTTTGAAGACTCCCTGCCCGGTCCTTTCCGGGAGGGAGTTTATCAGACTCTTGCTGTTAGCCTCCACTGAATAACGGCCTTTGAAGACTACTTTCCCGCTTCCGACGTCAGTGACCTTCACGTCTCCGGAGACTTCCTCCATCGTGTCATTGACAACCACCAGGGGATAGGCGCCTTCAACCGCGTCGTTCATCAGCACGCATACATCCTTTTGGGCGTTCTTGATAAAGAAATAGGCCATTTTCGGGCTGTTGTACCAGTCCACGATGGCATCGGAGATCAGCGGCCACCCGTCCCGGATGTTCCACCAAAGCATCCCGGTGTAAGGCTCGAATTTCCGCCCCCGGAACATCTCGATGAAATACTTCATCGCCTCGGCTTGGACGCTCTGGGAAGCGAAAATAAACTCGTCCAAGTCTGAAGGTACCTCCCCGAAGAGAAGCCGTACCTGCTTGATCATGAGATTGTTCCGGTCGGGTGTATAGCCTTGCTCCCCAAAAATCCTCACACCCTTGGTCAGCCAGTCTTCCTTCCACCGGTGCTCCTTGACGTCGCTCCAAGGATAGACGCTTTCCTTGGAAAACATCTTCTCCAGACTCTCCCGGTTGGGCATCCCATGATACCCGATCTCGCTGACGAAGAGGGCGGTGGCTTTAGTATAGAACGGATCCTTGTAGTACCCCCTGGGTCCCCAGAGATGCTGTTCCGGGGAACTAACGGATGTGTCACCTTCGCCACGCTTAGCGATCAGTTCTTTGCTGAGGTAAGGGGATGAAGGGAGATAAGGCCGGGTGGGGTCCGTTTCGTAGAGGGCGGCCGGAATGGTGACCCGGGACACGACGTCCTCGTTGGGATCTATCTTGAAAGCAGCCAGCGACCATTCGTAGAGGGCCGCGTCATTCTCGTTGTTTCCTGACCATAGGGCGATGGAAGGATGTGACCGGAGTTTGGTGACCACGGCCTTGACTTCTTCGAAAATGCTTTTCTGGAAATCCGGGTCCTTGGGATACATGGTGCAGCCCATGGCGAAGTCCTGCCAGACCAGGATGCCATTCTCGTCGCAGAGGTCGAAAAAGGCGTGATCCTCATAGACATTGCCGCCCCAGCACCTCAGCATGTTGCAGTTAAGGTCAAGGGCGATCCCGAAAGCTTGTTGCAGATGTTGGGGGTCTCTGCTGTGGAGGGCGTCCATCGGAGTCCAGTTGCTCCCATGCATGTAAATCTTTTCGCCGTTGACTAGGAAGCAGAACCTTCCGGGTTCCTTTTCCGAATGGGTTGCGGTGAAGTCCAGACCGACTGTGCGGATCCCTATCCTTTTGCTGCAGGCGTCAATCTCCCGGCCATCCGGGTCCAGAATCCTCAGCAGGGCATCATACAAGGCCGGTTCTCCGTATCCTCGCGGCCACCAGAACGCGACGTCTTTCAAGCTGAGTTTCTCCCTTGAAGCGTGTGAGAAAATGATCGAAGATTTCCGTAATACTTCTTTCCCGTCCTTCGTCAGGATGATCTCAGCCGTCATCTTGCCGTCCTGGTACTTTACCGGGAGTGTGATCGTATAATCGAGGTAAACCGAAGCGGTCTTGTCCTTCAAATTGATACTGTTGGTGAACCAATGGGCATCGACGATGTGGACCGGGGGTCGTACTTCTACGCTGACGCTCCTCCACAGGCCGGCACTTACCAGCCTGGGCATAATATCCCAGCCGTAGGTGTGCGGGGCTCTCCTGGAATAGACCGATTCCTTCTGGGCGAAGTTGAAACTGATAGCAGGTGGGATAGGCTTCCTGCCTTCCAACACGGAAGATCGGATATACACTTCAAGGAAATTGTCGTCTCCGGGGGCTGATGCCGCGTCCGTGATGTCGAATACCTGGTCGATCAGCATGTTTGCGGCGCTTCCGACATGCCTGCCGTTCAGGAATACTTCTGCGAAACAGTCAATCCCGGCGAAATGCAGGGTCAGTCCGTCTTCCTCCGCGTGCGGAGGTGTGGCGAAATGGCGGCTGTATCTCCACTGGAAACCTTCATATTGGCGGAGCAGATAGACGTTACTGCCCGTCTCTGGCTGATCAATGAGACCCGCAGCCAGGAGGTCAAGCTCCACATTCCCCGGAACAGTAGCGTCAATGGTCTTGTAATCGATCCCCGCCATGCCTTCCGGCGAGACTACGGCTTCGCGTCCCTGTTCCCAATAATCAAGCCTCCAGGTCCCATCCAGGGATATTTTTTCTGCTCTTGCCGAAGGAGATGCGACGGCTATGACAATCACTGAAAACAGCAGTGTGGTACGTTTTGGTTTCATCTCAGAGTCCGAATTATTCCTTTTAAAAATAGAAATTCTTCCAAGAATCTCCAAACAGATACAGCGAATGTTGCCGCCTCAATGTCTTTCAGCGTTGGCCACATACCTGGCTCACCCAAGCTAATTTGGTCAAAAAAGAGTATCTTTGGACATCGTAAACATAGAGGATGATTATGCGACGGTCTGTCTGGTTTCTAATACGAGTTGTGTGGGTTATCCTGGCTTTATCCGGATGTCGGCCTGCAGGGCTGTCGCGGGATGATGCCAACGCGCCGACAGGCTGGGCGACTTGTGAGAACATTCAGGGCGGTACATTTGCGCTAACGGGCGGAACCTATTGCCCGGAGAAAGGGGTTCAGGGCCGGAAGATCATCCTTGTCTCGGACGGCGGTGACATGCAGGCGGCGATCGAAGAGGCCATCAGGACCTATGACATCATCGTGCTGGACGGATCCGAGGGACCCTTCCTCTATTCGGAATCCTCCTATTTCGAGGGAGTACGCAACAAGACCATCGTCGGCATCCACGGGGCCGTACTCAAAACGGCTTTTCAGTGTACTCCCGAGCTGAGAGAAGCTCTCGCTCGTGCGGAGGAGCACTTTGACGGCACCGTTCCGGAGCCGGACGGCCGCTTCCGGTTGAGCAACGATTCCCTGGCGCGCAATTTCCCTGGCTATGCGATGATGCAGACCCTGATCGACCGGACCGGCGATACGGACATGCACTTCATGCACTCCGGAATCTGGGCCTTCCGGAAGGGTTGTGGCAACCTGATCATCCGCAATCTGTTTTTTGACGGTCCCGGCGCCTTTCGGGGCAAGCCGGATACGATGATCCGCCTTCGCGACGGTTGCGACCATGTCTGGATCGACCATTGCGCTTTCGAGGATCCCGGTTGTCTGGCGTTGGGCATCACCCGGCAGTCCGACTGTATCACCGTGAGTTGGAGTGAATTCCGTTTCACGGAGCAGTCCAACGGGCACGAACTGGGCGTGCTGGTCGCGAGTGGTGACGACAGTTGGGACGACGAAGATTATCTGAACGTGACCTTCGACCATTGTCTGTGGAAGAACGTCTGGTCGCGTATTCCGATGGCGCGTTTCGGCACGATCCATGTGCTGGACAATGTCTTTGACTGTCCGGGCACGGTGGGCATCAATCCCCGGCAAAATGCAGAATTCCTTGTAGAAGGCTGCTTTTTCGAGCCGGACGTGAAGCCCTTCTGCAACTATCGGATCGACGTTGCGCCGCCAAAGGCGTACGTGTTTCGGGACTGCAGATGGGACTCGCAATATGAAACTCCTACACTCGGTGAAGTGTCGGTACCCTATCATTATCGGGTAACAGAACCGGGTCGGACGCGCGTTGAGGTCTGCGGGCACGCCGGCCCCACGCTGCACCGTCCGCTCAGTTTTCGGTGTAGATGAGGTTGCAATAAAGTGGAAAAACGAAAGCGGACAAACCGTCGTTTCCGATGATTTGTCCGCTTTGGCTCCCCCTCGGGGACTTGAACCCAGGACCCCCTGATTAACAGTCAGGTGCTCTAACCAACTGAGCTAAGGAGGAATGTTTCCTTTCGGGATGGCAAAGGTACGACATTTTTTTGTTTCTGCAAAAATTTGCGGGATTTTTTTATCCCTGCGAAAAGTCTTATATTTGAAGAATGAATGCGCGGAGGGTTTGACCCCGCCGCATAATGATTCAAAACGGCTATGGACATAGATCTTCTTGCAAAGATGGTGGGGGACTTGATCCTCGAGCATGATGAAGTGGCGCTGCCCGGTGTCGGCACTTTTGTAGCCGAGTTAGTGGGGGCGTCGTTTTCAGACAAAGGCTTCACCATCAATCCTCCTTATCGTAAACTGTCTTTTCGCCAGCGAGAGGGAGACCCGGACCTGCTGATCGATTTCTATGCGAAGACCAATTCGCTGGAGAAGGCGACGGCTGCGGATATCCTGACCCGTTTCCTGACGGAGATGAAGGAGGTTTTAAAGACGAAGAAATATGTCGTATTTCCAGGCCTGGGACGCTTACGCGCGACCAAGGAAAACTTATTCTTCTTCGTTCCCGATGAAGACCTGAATATTTATCCGGAAGGCTTTGGGTTGGAGCCTGTCTCGCTCAAGAGCCATGAGGAGTTGGAGGAGGTCAGCGAACTGGCCGAGACGGTCGAAGCCGTAGAGGAGATTACCGCTCCAGCCGACAAGACGGCCGTCGCTGCTGTTCCGATTGCCCCGGAGCCGGTCGTTTCAGAACCCGTTACCCCGTTGCCGGCAGAATCTCATCCGGTCGCCGCGGCCCCTGTCACGCCTAAGCCTGCGTCCAAACCGGCCCATTCTCACCACGAATCCAACTCCGAGCATCATCACCACCATCATCATCACCATTCCGGAAGCCACAGCCGCTCTTCCCGTCGCCGGAAGCTTCCGGTGTGGCAGAAAGAGTTGATCATCCTGGCCTCCGCGGCTGTCGTCCTGCTGCTCTTGCTGGCTATCGCAGGCCGTGTGGCGCCCGAGTTCGTCGATCGTTTCCTGTATAGCAGGGAGGAGCTGGAAATCCTTTATAGATAGCCTCTTATGTCAGAGATCCTCTATCCTATCCTGACGGCTCCCATTCTGCGCGGCGCGACTGGCAAATCCAAAGAAGAGATGCTGCCGGTCGTCGAAGAGAATGGCATCGTGACGGCTCAGATGTCCCGGAGTTTTGCGCATGACGGCACGAAACCGCTCCATCCTGTCGTCCACCTGCAGGTCATTGACCGTTTCGGCCGCATCTTCCTCCAGAAGCGGGCCGCTTCCAAGAAACTGCTGCCCGGATATTGGGATACCGCGGTCGGCGGCCATGTCACTTATGGAGAGAGCGTGTCGGAAGCCTTGTACCGGGAAGCCCGTGAGGAAATCGGCCTGGTGGATTTCAACCCGGTCGATCTGGATACCTATGTCTGGGAGTCCGAGACAGAGCGGGAATGGGTCAGTGTCTATGCAGCCGTGGGCAATTTTGACTTGCATCCAGTCAACGAAGAAGTGGAGGAGGGACGATATTGGACGGAAAAGGAGATCACCACCGCTCTGGGCAAGGGAATCTTGACTCCCAATTTCGAATACGAGTATCAGCGGATCTGCCAATCCCTTCTAGCCCTGTTGTGAACCATGAGCGCCCTTCCGGTCGATAAATTCATTACAGACCAACTGTCAGTCTGGCCCTTGGCATCTAATCATTTCCGTGCACTCAAGTCAGCTAGGATTAAGGAGTTGCAAGTAAACGGCATTCCTGTCAAGGCCCAGTGTAACCCGGCTCGCATCCAGTCTTCGTTGGCCGGTGATCCGGACGAGACATTCACGCCGGAAGGCTGTTTCTTATGTGAAGAATATCGCCCTCCGGAGCAGTCCCATCTGCGCTACGAGGGACGCAAGGGCCGGTTCTACTTCATCCGGGTCAATCCTTACCCGATCTTTCCGAACCATCTGGTCATCTCCCGCGACTGTCACGTAGACCAGTCGATCTGGCACTGCTACGTGGATATGCTCGACCTGACACGAGACCTGCGTGGATATACGGTTTTTTATAATGGCCCCCGGAGCGGTGCTTCCAAACCCGATCACATGCATTTCCAGGCCTGTCCTTCCGGTCAGATGCCCTTGGAAGAAGCGTTGCAGCAAGGTATCCGGGAGGGTTCGCAGGCTTTGCGTTATCTGACGCGGGTGCAAGACGCCCGGCTTTATCATTTTCAGCAGTTTACTCGTGGCATTTTCTTGATCCGCGCGCAAACCGCCAAGTCAGCGGCCAAGCTTTTCTATCGCCTGCTGGATTGCATGCCTATCCTGCCTGGCGAAAAAGAGCCGCGTTTCAACCTTTTTTCCTGGTATGCCGGCGGCGAATACCGGACGATGGTAGTTTTCCGCAGCGAGCTCCGTTCACACCATTTCTATGCCGAAGGGCGAGATCATTTCACTATGAGCATCGGCTGCGCCGACATCGCCGGTTTCTTTATCTGTCCGGTGGAAGAGGAGTTTGATCGGCTGGATGCACCGGTGTTGCAGCAGATGCTGGAGGAGGTCAGCGTACCCGCCGAGGTGGAGCAGAATGCAATCTGGCGCCTGACCCGTACGCAGCGCACCCTGGACGTAGGTATCTTGTCTGCCAAGGAAATCCGTTTCGAAATCATCTCCGACGGTGCGGGTACGCAGGTGGTCAAATATGCCGGCGGGCGCATCGATTATAACGGAATGCTCTATGACGAGCTGGTTTTTGACGCCGTGACGCCATCGTCGCTTTTTGCTGAACCAACCTTTATCCTGCATGATGTCACGATCGGTGTGGACTTCCACTGGGAGCGCAAGCAAGTGCAGAAGTTTGCCGGCTCGTTGCGTTTTATCGTGGAGGGGGAGAAAGTGACAGCTATCAACCGGGTCGGGGTGGAAGACTACCTGCTGAGCGTCATTTCATCCGAAATGAAAGGTTCGGCTTCCGAAGAATTCCTGAAGGCGCATGCCGTCATCTCCCGCTCTTGGGTGATGTCGCAAATCGGACGGCGGAAGGAGGATAAGGCTCCCGGCCAGGCCGGAGACAGCATGCAAGATCCGGCCGCCGTGCCGGACGGGGGTGAATACATCCGTTGGTTTGATCATGAAGACCATATCAGCTTTGATGTCTGCGCAGATGATCATTGCCAGCGCTACCAAGGCCTGGGTGGCTCAGTCTCTCGGAACGCGCGGCGCGCCGTGGACGCGACCTGGGGCGAGGTGCTGACTCACGAAGGGGCAATCTGCGACGCCCGTTTCTCCAAATGCTGCGGTGGTGTGATGGAGCGCTTCTCCACTTGCTGGGAGGATCGGGATATGCCCTACCTGAGCGTGAAGCCCGATACTCCGACGGAAGGAGGAGACCCTTTCTGCGACACTTCCGATGAGGCGATCCTCTCGCAAGTGCTCAATGATTACGATCTGGAAACCAAGGACTTCTATCGCTGGACCGTGCGTCGCAGCCGAGCCGGATGGTCCGAATTGATCCGGGAACGTTCCGGCCTTGATTTCGGCGAGATCCGGGAGTTGATCCCCGTGGAGCGGGGCGGTTCCGGACGCATCTGCCGGCTGAAGATCGTCGGCACACGGAAGACCCTGACGGTCGGCAAGGAATTGATGATCCGTCGCTGGCTCTCGGAGTCCCATCTCAAAAGTTCCGCCTTCGAGGTGGAATATGACGGCGAAGATATTGTCTTGCACGGACGGGGCTGGGGGCACGGCGTAGGCCTCTGTCAGATCGGGGCTGCAGTGATGGCTTCGCGCGGTTATGACTATCAACAGATCCTGGCCCATTATTATCCGGGATCCCGATTGGAACGCTTATGAAGACCAAGAGTCCCTGGCTGTGGGTACCGACGCTCTATTTCGCGGAAGGCTTGCCCTATTTCATCGTCAATACGATTTCCATCATAATCCTCAAGGATCTGGGGATGGATAATGGCCGGCTGGCCTTGCTGACTTCCTTGATCGGGCTGCCTTGGCTGGTCAAGCCGCTTTGGAGTCCTTTTGTGGATATTTTCCGCAGCAAGCGCTGGTGGATCGTGACGATGCAGGCCCTGATGGCGGTTGCCGTGGCGCTGCTGGCGCTTACGTTGCCGGCTTCTTCGCCCTTCACCTGGACCTTGATCCTGTTTGTGATCGCCGGGTTTGCTTCCGCTTCGCACGACATCTCCGCGGATGGCTACTACATGATTGCCCTGGACGAGAAGCGGCAGTCTGCTTTCGTCGGCATTCGTAACACTTTCTACCGCATTGCCATGGTGTTCGGCCAGGGTGTGCTGGTCGTGCTCGCCGGTTGGCTGGAGAAGCGGACCGGCGTGGTCTCCCGGGCTTGGAGCCTGACGCTGATCATCACCGCTTTGATCCTGGCCTTGGTCACGATCTATCATTCATTGGTCCTGCCGCGCCCGGAGGAGGATCATAGTGCCGGACGCAAAGGCGCCGGGGAAGTGGCGCGAGAGTTTGGACAAGCCTTCGGGTCTTTCTTCACCAAACCCGGCATCGGTCTGACCATCGCTTTCTTGCTGCTATATCGTCTTCCGGAAGCCTTTTCGGTCAAGATGCTCTACCCCTTCTTCAGTGATGCGACAGGCTCCGGCGGATTGGGTTTGGATAAAGCGGCTTTTGGCCTTGTCTATGGTACGGCCGGCGTAATTGCCTTGTTGGTCGGCGGCATTTTGGGCGGGTTGGATATTTCCCGTCGGGGGTTGAAGAAGTGCCTGTTGCCGATGGCGCTGAGTCTGGCGCTGCCTTGCGCCGTCTATCTCTTCCTGGCGCTCGTCCAGCCAGCTTCCCTATGGGTTGTCGGAGCCTGCGTGGTCTTTGACCAGTTTGGCTACGGCTATGGTTTCACGGCCTATACGGTCTATATGATGCGATTTGCCGAGGGACCGCTCAAGACCTCGCACTATGCCATTTGTACGGGCTTCATGGCTCTCTCCATGCTGCTGCCGGGTTCTGTGGCGGGTTATCTGCAAGAGGGCCTGGGATATGTGGGATTTTTCATCCTGGTAATGATATGCTGTATCGCAACTGTTTCCGTCACCTTGCTTGCACGGCGACGCTTGTCTTGAACCTGGCGCTCCTGCTGCCGGTCCCGGCCGCTTGTCAAAGACACCCTGCTGGAGAGCAAGCCTCCGGCGCTGTCGTTAAGACCGGTATCGAAGTCCTTGAGACGCGCGGGTTCGATGTCCTCCAAGGCAAGAAAATCGGCCTCCTGACCAACCCGAGCGGGGTGGATCACAACTTACGCTCCACCATCGATATCTTGTATAACGCTCCCGGCGTGGATCTGGTCCGCCTCTTCGGTCCGGAGCACGGAGTGAGGGGTGATGCCCATGCCGGTGATGCGACGGCCGACCTGACGGACCCCGCGACAGGCTTGAAATGCTATTCCCTGTATGGGAAATATCGCCAGCCGACGCCGCAGATGCTCCAAGGCCTGGATGCCGTGGTCTATGACATCCAAGATGTGGGGGTGCGCTGCTACACTTTTATCAGTTCGCTGGGATTGATGATGCGTTCTTGCGCGGAACTGGGCATCGAAGTGATTGTCCTCGACCGTCCCAATCCGCTGGGCGGGCTCAAGGTGGAAGGTTCCTATGTGGAGCCGGGTTTTTTCTCTTTTGTCGGTCAGTACCGCATCCCGTATGTTTATGGCCTGACAGTGGGTGAACTGGCTCGCCTGATCAATGAGGAGGGGCTGAACCGCGGCCAAAAGGGCGACTTGAAGCCTTTGAAATGCAAATTGACCGTCGTACCGATGGAGGGTTGGGAGCGAAACATGCTCTACCGGGATACCGGCTTGCCGTGGGTGATGCCTTCGCCCCAGATCCCTTATGCGGAAACAACGCTCTGTTATCCCTCTGCGGGGATTGCCGGCGATGTTGGTTACTTGAATATCGGGGTTGGATATACGCTTCCTTTCGCTTGCTTCGGAGCGGAATGGATCGATGCCCGTCGACTCAAAGCCCGACTGGAGCGTTATGACTTGCCAGGCGTACGGTTCCGGGAGATCCACTATAAGCCTTTCTTCGGAGCCTTTGCCGGAAAGCAACTGCACGGCGTCCAGTATTATTACACCGACTACGAAGCGGCCTCCCTGACCTTGCTTCAGTTTTATGTCATGCAGGCACTCAAGGAGTTATATCCGGAGCGCGATCCACTCGCCCAGGGTAATTTTTCCATGCTGGATAAAATTTGTGGTACGGATTATGTAAGGGAGAGATTCAAGGAGAAGTACAAGGTCTCTGACATACTCGGGTACTGGTCCAAAGATGTCTCAGAGTTCCGGTCAATCTCCGAAAAATATTATATCTATTAGCCTTATGAAAACTTTAGTTAAATCCCTGATGGTGACGGTCCTCGCGATAGCGATGGCATTCACCCCCGAAGCGTTAAATGCGCAGGCCAGGCGCAGTGCAACCGGAACCACTTCCGGCAGCTCCGCGACCAGGTCTTCCAATACAAGCGGCAGTTCTTCTGCAGCTACTCAGAGCACACAGTCTCGTCGCAGCGCCAATGTTGGCAGCGCGGCTTCCAGCAGCAGCGTTTCCCGCAGCAGCGGCAGCGCTTCTTCTTCTGCGGTGCAGCAGTCTTCCGGCTCTGCCAGCCGTTCTTCGGCTCAGCAGTCCAGCACGACTCGCCGTTCTTCGACCCAGCAGTCCGGCATGGCCACCCGTACTGAGGCTCCTCAGTCCGGAACGACCCGCCGCTCTGCAGCGACGACTTCCGGCAACACCGCCCCGGCGTCTTCCGGCAGCAATGCTTCCGGTACTTCGACGACGAGCCGGCGCTCGGCATCCGGCACCGCCAATGCTACTCCTTCCGCCGCTTCCTCCACCTCCGCCACTCGTAGCGGTCAGAGCACCGCAAACCGGCGGTCTGCAGCCACCACGGCTGGCAGGGAAGCGACCACGATCGACAATTCCGGTCAGCGCCGTACCTCGGCCGTATCTCGCACCAGCGGGAATGCGACCGCCAACAAGGGCCTGACTTCCGTCAAGGAGACCGCCAAGGTCGGCAATGCCGCTTCCCAGGCAAGGATCTCCAACTTCGGCGGACGGGATGCCAACATGCGTCTGGACAATCACGAGGTCCTGCGCGTCCCTCCTCGCGAGCGTGATCGCGTCATGGCCTACGATGTGCCGGCACACTTCTTCACCCGCGAACCTCACTACTTCGGTTATCGGATCCAGGCTCTGCCTCCGAGACCGCACAGGATGGTCCACTGGGGAGTGACCTACTACTATTACAACAACGTATACTATCGCCCTTGGGGCAGCGTATATGTAGTCTGCCGTCCTCCTTTCGGCGTGTGCGTCGAGCGTGCGATGGTCAGCGCGACCCTCAGGTCCCTGAGATTTGCCTACTACCACAACGCCTACTACACCTACCGGGAGATCGACGCCAATTATCGGGTGATCGATGAGCAGAACAGGATCATTGCTCGCAACAATGCGACGATTGCCGCACAGAATGCGACCATGGCCTTGAATGCCAACCGTGCGTATTCCGCTTATGAGCTCGCCAACCAGCTGGGTCTGGTCCAGAGCTACGCGAATGCCGCGACGGAATACTTCTATGAGGACGGCGTCTTCTTCGTCATCAATGCCAAAGGCCAATACGAGGTCATCGTTCCTCCGGCCGGCGCGCTCGTGAGCGAGCTTCCGGACGACTACGAGACCCTCGTGATGAACGGGATTGAGTACTATCGGGTGGATAACACCGTCTACCGGGTCACCCTGGTCGATGGTACTCCTTACCTCGAGGTCCTCGGCCAGATGCCGACCAAGATCGCCAAGCAGTACGGTTACGTCTTTTAGACGTTAGTCATATAAAAGAGAGGCCTGCGGGCCTCTTTTTTTGTTTAGAGCAGCTTGAGTGCGTTGTGCAGGGTACAGGAAGAACCTGAGGAGAGGAGGGTAAGGTCAGAGGCTCCGGAATCTGTGGCAGGAGATACCGGGCCGTGGGGGATGCCCTCCCGATCCATCACCTTGAGTAACTGGCGGGCAACGGCGGGAGCCGGGTCGATAAAGCGGACTGGTTCTCGATCTTTTTCGCGGCAGAAAGAATCCGCGACCTTACGGAGGGTGTCCAGCAAGAAGGGATAGTGCGTGCAGCCCAAGACGATGGTATCGGCGCCGGCTTCCAACAGAGGAATCAGGCTCTCCCGGACGACAGTCTCGGCATGAGGGCCGTCCAGTTCGCCGTTCTCGACCAGTTCGACGAAACCTTGTCCTACATGCTCCGCAATCTGGGCGTCGTCCTCGTATAACCCCTTGGTGTTGAGGTATTTGGAGGCGGCAAGTGTGCCGGCTGTTGCCAAGACGCCGACCACGCCGGAGCGCGTGCCCAGGGCCGCCGGCTTAACCGCCGGCTCCATGCCGATGAAGCATAGATGGTCCAGACGCCCGTCCGACCATTCCAGTACTGGCGCAGATGGCGCTTCCGATAACTCAGCGCGAAGGGTGGCAATGGCGGCAGCGGTGGCCGTGTTGCAGGCGACGACGATGATGTCGGCACCCCGGCCAACCAGCAGCCTGCTGATCTCCCTGGCCCGGTCCTGGATAAAGGCCGACGATTTCTCCCCATAGGGACAGAAGGCATTGTCGGCGAAGTAGATATACTTCTCCGCAGGAAGGAGTCTGCGGATCTCCCGATAGACCGAGAGACCACCGACGCCGGAATCGAAAATGCCTATGGTAGCCATCTTGAAACAAAGATAGCTCAAAAATAGCTATATTTGGAGTATGAAGCGAAAAATCTTATCCCTCTTTCTGGCCCTTCTCACCACTGTCGCATGGGCGCAGCCTTTTGAACAGGTTTTCTATGTATCTCCTTTTGGCGACGATGCTGCGGACGGCTCGCAGACGAGTCCCTGGCGGACGCCGGAGTCTGCCGCGGTCCGGGTACAGGCTTATATGCAGGCGCATCCCGGACAGGCTGTGAGACTATCATTCGCAGAAGGTAGCTATCGGCTGCGCGGGCCGTTGGTTTTCGAAGGGCTGACCTCACCCCTCACGCTTTCGGGACCGGCCACGACGGAGGCCGTGCTTTCGGGGGAGGATGAGGTCCGTGGCTGGACACCGGTCACGGATCCGAATGTCCTGCGGAAAATGTCCCCTTCGGCTGCGGGCCGTGTCCTGCAGGCCGACCTTCGTGCCTCTGGGATCTCCGAGTGGGGTACAGCGACGGACCGGAGCAACCATGTCGACCTCTATTCTGACGGAGTGCGTCAGACCCTCGCCCGCTGGCCGGATACAGGCTTTGCGAAAGCCGGCCTGGCGAAGGGTGCGACCGACGTTCCGCCCAGCTGGATCCGTGTCCACGGGACGAAGGAAGGCCGTCTCGAGTATCTGGATCCACGTATGGAGCGCTGGATGGAGGAGTCGGATCCCTGGTTGTTCGGCTACTGGTATTGGGACTGGTCTGACAGATACCATCGGCTCGCGGCCTTGGATCCACTGCAGAAAGTGATGACGCTGGATGAACCCTGGAGCCATTATGGATATCGCGACAGTTGCCGTTTTTACGGACTTAACTTGCTGTGTGAGTTGGACGCTCCCGGCGAGTACTACATCGACCGCAGCTGCGG
>JAEEGL014618973.1_pt1 | contig 29141 bp, 24 predicted proteins | sample 9134231 | NCBI WGS metagenome assembly JAEEGL01 (sample SAMN16246548, study PRJNA631951) | gut metagenome | biome: gut microbiome; feature: rumen; material: fiber-attached | host: Bos | place: Iran: Karaj | collected 2018-10 | reverse complement strand
GGGGAGGAATATGTTGAGGATATTTTGAGGGCTTCCCTGGAAAGGCCGGCGCTATACGGATGGGCGGTAAGATCCTTCGCTAATGTCCTAAGGAATCCACCACTTCGTGATACCCCCTTAGGACGAAATTCGCTCAGGATGACAGAAGCGGGAGGGATGACAGAAGCGGGAGGGATGACAGAAGATGCTTCTCTGTCCGGTGTGGCTGATTCGGCTGAGCAGGTGATGGGCGAACTGGCTTTTGAGGGGGTCGTATGCGAAAAAAGCCCGATCCTGGAGGGTGCCTTCGTGATAAAGGAATTGCCCGTGGCCCTTAATGAGCTGCAGGCCTTTAAGGCGGGGGCTTTTATGGTCCAGGATATATCATCCCAGCTCTGTGCCCGGGTGGGGGCGAAGGCTGTGCTTTCCCACGGGGGAAAAGACCTGAGGGCCCTGGACCTTTGCGCAGCTCCGGGAGGCAAGACCCTTTATACGGCCGGTCTGCTGTCGGGAAGAGGCCGGGTGCTGGCCAGGGATATCTCCATGGCAAAGGTAAAAAAGATAAACGAAAACCTGCTCCGTCTGGGATATGAAAATGTGGACCTTGAGGTGGGAGATGCCACCGTTTACGAGCCTTCTTTTGAAGATGGTTTTGATCTGGTGATCGCAGATCTGCCCTGCTCGGGGCTGGGGGTCATGTCCAGAAAAGCAGAGCTTAAATACAGGCTCAGGAAGGAGGATATCTCTTCCCTTGCTTCTCTGGGACGCATCATCCTTGACAATGCAGTGAGATATGTAAAAAAAGGCGGTCTGTTGCTTTATTCAACATGCACGGTAACACCGGAGGAAAACGGGGAACAGTTTGACTATCTCAGGGAAGTCAGGAAAATGAGTCCGGTGGACATGGACGCCTATCTTCCGGAAGCTTTCAGGAAGAGGACGGGAAGCAAAGGTTTCCTGCAGCTTATTCAGGGGGTGGACGGCACGGACGGATTTTATATCTCCCTTTTTTCCAGGGCTGAGTGAGACGTCCCGCACATTTTACAAGCAGTTGCGTTTTTTCCTTTAATATGCTACTATATATAGACGTATGTTGACTCAGAGGAAAGCTGATGGTTAAGGCATTTGCGCTTACGGACGTAGGCATGAAAAGACAAATAAATCAGGATTATGTGTTCGCTTCCGCAGATCCTGTGGGAAGTCTTCCCAATCTGTTTATTGTGGCTGACGGTATGGGCGGCCATAATGCGGGGGATTATGCCTCGAGACGGAGTACGGAGATCATTGTTGAAAGCATCGGCAAGAGCGACAGGAAAAGCCCTGTGAAGGTGATCAGGGAGGCCATCGAGGAGGCGAATGCCCATGTGCACGAGGAGGCGTCCCAGAAGGATGAATTCTACGGCATGGGTACCACCTGTGTCGTGGCCACCATTATAGATGATATCCTCTATGTGGCAAACGTGGGGGATTCCAGACTTTATCTGATAGATACGGACATCACGCAGATCACAAAGGATCATTCACTGGTGGAGGAGATGATCAGGGTGGGACAGATAGACAGAGACCGTGCCAGGAACCACCCCGATAAAAATATAATCACCAGGGCAGTGGGAGTGATGAAGCAGATAAAGGTGGATTTTTTTGATGTGCATGTAAAAGCCGGTGACCTGATACTCATGTGCTCCGACGGCCTGTCAAACATGGCTGAGGATGAAGTGATCAGGGATGTCCTTTTGTCCACTCCCGATCTGGAAGAAAAGGCAAAGAAGCTGATAAAGCTTGCCAACGAGAACGGGGGAAAGGATAATATCGCGGTTATAGTCATAGAGCCGTTTGCATAGATGAGAATGACCGGGGGACAGAAAGAGGACGGATATGTTAAGTGAAGGATTGGTATTAGCCGACAGATATGAGATCACCGGAAAGATAGGCACCGGCGGCATGTCTGACGTATATAAAGCAAAGGACCACAAGCTGAACAGGTTTGTGGCTATTAAGGTTCTCAAAAATGAGTTCTCCGAGAATAAGAATTTTGTATCAAAATTCCGCGTTGAAGCCCAGTCGGCTGCCATACTCATGCATTCAAACATCGTTACGGTCTATGACGTAGGCGATGAGGACGGTATCCATTACATCGTAATGGAACTGGTGGAGGGCATCACTCTCAAGAAATATATTGAAAAGAAGCTGCGCCTCTCCGTAAAAGAGGCGGTCAGCATAGCCATAAACGTATCCATGGGCATAGAATCCGCCCATAACAATCATATCATTCACAGGGACATCAAACCCCAGAACATCATCATCTCAAAGGACGGAAAGGTAAAGGTAACGGATTTCGGTATAGCCAGAGCCGCCACCTCCAATACCATCACGTCCAACGCCATGGGTTCTGTGCATTATACCTCTCCCGAGCAGGCCAGAGGCGGATATTCCGATGAAAAGAGCGATATCTATTCTCTGGGCGTCACACTTTATGAGATGCTTACCGGCAGGGTCCCCTTTGACGGTGAGACCACGGTTTCCATAGCCATAAAGCATATCCAGGAAGAGATGCCTTCACCCAGGGAATATGTGGATGACATACCCGTGAGCGTGGAGCAGATCATCCGCAAATGCTGTCAGAAAAACCCTGCCCGCAGATATCAGACCATGGGAGAGCTCATAGTGGATCTCAAAAAATCCCTGATCACTCCCGATGAGAATTTTGTGGTGATCCCCGATCTGGAAAAGCGGGGCAATACCAGAATGGTGACTGATAACGATATCAGGCAGATCCGCTCGGAGACGGGGCGTCTGGCTCCCTTTGAGGATGACGATTCCCTCCTCACCGGAGGCCGTCCCTACAAGATCAAAAACAATGACCGCCGGGAGGCTTTTTACGAAGAAGATCCTGACAGCGGATATTATCCCGAGTCCGAGGAAAACGGATATGAGGATTATCCCGATGAAGAATATGAGGAGGATTATCCCGACGAAGAATATGAAGAGGATTATCCTGACGAAGAATATGAGGAGGATTATCCCGATGAAGAATATGAAGAGGATTATCCCGACGATGAATATGAGGAGAGATATGAAAAATCAGGGGCTTTTGTGACCGGCCAAAGGGACAGAAAACCCGTCAAAAAACCGGCTAAAAAGAAGCCGAAAAAGGCTCCCCAAAAGAAGGGCGGCGGCCTTTTGCCCAAGGCTCCCCAAAAGAAAAAAACGCCGAAGGAGGCACCCAAGAGGACTCCCAAGAACGCACCGAAAAAGACTCCCCAGAAGCCTGCCCCCAGACGCAAGGATTCCGGCAGGGCGGGTGAGGATGATGATGATGATATCCTGGATCCCGGTACGGAAAAGATCATGAGCATACTGGGGATCATAATGGCCATTATCATTGCGGTCATCGCCATTATCCTGGCTTCCAGGATGCTGGGACTGTTTTCCGTAAAGGAGAAGGAGACGACCCAGGAGGAAGTTCAGGATGCCAAGTATGTAAATATGATAGCCGTTACAGGCATGTCTTTTGATCTGGCTAAGGAAAAGCTGGAAGAACTGGGACTTTCCGTGACGGCCACTTACCAGACTTCGAAGGTGGAGAAGAACCAGGTCATCGGTCAGGATATCGAGGCCGGCACCAGCGTTCTTTCCGGTTCGGTGGTGGAGCTCATGGTCAGCTCAGGCCAGGACGGGGTGGTCATCCCCGACGTCTCCGGACTCTCCGAGGCAGAGGCCAGGGTAAAGCTGGAAAACGAAGGTTTCGTGGTGGAAACGGATGAAAGCGCTTCCAACGTGGTGGATAAGGGCAATGTAATATCCCAGATCCCCGGGGCGGGAGAGAGCTGGCAGAAGGGCGGCACCGTGACCATCTATATCAGTACCGGTCCTTCCGAGGACACGGTTGAGGTTCCCGATCTCAAGAACCTGACGGAAGCTCAGGCCAGGGAAGTGCTGACCACCATAAATCTCACCTGGAATACCATATCCGAGGAGAACTCCGATACCGTTCCCGTGGGCTGTGTCATATCCCAGTCCGTGGCACCCGGCAGTACCGTGAACGAAGGCGAGGCCATCGATTTTGTACTGAGCGTGGGTCCTGCCCAGGATATCCCTCAGGTTACTTATTATTCATGTAACTATAATGTAAACGCTCCCTCCATGTATGCAGGAGGTGTGGCTACGGTCACCCTGACCCAGACATCCACCGGGACGGTGCTGTTTTCCACAAACACCACTTCCTTCCCAGTGGCTATCAACTTAAGCGGTATCCAGGGCGGCCCCGAGGCTACTTTGAGCATAAAATACACACTTGAGAGCACGGTCATAAATGAGAAGGAGGACGGTTCCATAGAGAGCAAGACCACCACGGAGGAAAAGACCGAAACCCAGAACGTGACTCTGACGCCGCAGAACTGATATGGATGATTTCACCGGCAGGATCGTAAAAGGAGTTGGGGGATTCTATTATGTGGATGTGCCCCATAACGGTATCTTTACCTGCAGGGCCAAGGGCCTTTTCAGAAATGAGAAGGTGAAGCCTCTGGTGGGAGATATGGTCCGCCTTCATCCCGTGACTGATACGGATATCGACAATCCGGGTCACATAGACCGGGTCCTTCCACGGCATTCAGAAATGATCAGGCCCGCTCTGGCAAATGTGGATCAGATACTTGTATTGTTTGCAGCCAAGGATCCCCCCGTCAATCTCAATCTTCTTGACAGATTCCTGTGCGAGACTGCCAGAAGGGATATACCGGGTGTGATCTGCTTCAATAAGTGCGATCTGGCAGATGAAGAAAAAAAGACCCGGCTTAAGCAGATATATGAGCCGGCAGGCTATAAAGTGCTTTTGATGAATGCCAAGACCGGCGACCTGACTGATCTTAAGGCGATACTTAAGGGAAAGGTCTCTGCCCTGGCAGGACCTTCCGGTGCAGGTAAATCCACACTGGTGAACCGGCTTCAGTCCGAGGTTGAGATGGAAACGGGCATCATCAGCAAAAAACTGGGCCGCGGCAAACATACCACCAGACATGCGCAGCTTTTCAGGGTGGATGCTCTGGAGGATACTTATATTGCGGATACGCCGGGTTTTTCCAGCTTTGATGTGATGGAAGAGGATGCCTCCAATCTGGGCAGTTTATTTCCCGAGATAGATAAATTTTCGGCCGATTGCCGTTTTGCCAGATGTTCCCATATCAAGGAAAATGAGTGCGGCGTAAAGGCTGCCTTAGAGGCGGGACTGATACCCGTCAGCAGGTATGAAAGCTATTCGTTGTTTTATGAAGAGATCAGGTCCAGGAGGAATTATTAAGTGAAGAATCTTTTATGCCCCTCCATTTTGTCCGCGGATTTTTCAATACTGGGAGAACAGATAAAGGAGATAGCCGCCAACGGTGCTGACTATCTTCATATCGATGTGATGGACGGGATGTTTGTACCTCAGATATCTTTCGGTATGCCTGTGATCAAATCCATCAGGAAGGTTACCGACCTTTTCTTTGATGTACATCTCATGGTGGAAAAGCCGGAACGCTATATCGATGATTTCGCCGGCTGTGGTGCCGACGGTATCACCATACATATGGAGGCCTGCGATGATCCGGCAGCAGCCCTTACCAAAATAAGAAAACTGGGACTCAGAGCCGGTGCGGCCATCAGCCCGGGAACGAGCGTGGAAAGATTTGCCGAGGTTTATGACAAGCTGGATATGGCTCTGGTCATGACCGTGAATCCCGGACAGGGCGGACAGAAGTATATCGAGAATTCCACCCCCCGGATCATGCAGACCAGGAAGTTTTTTGAAGATAAGGGTATCGATATGGATATCCAGGTGGACGGCGGTATCACCAGGGATAATATCGAGAGAGTGATAAAATCCGGCGCAAACGTGATAGTTATGGGATCTTCGGTATTCAAAGGAGACGTGGGAGAGAATACCAGATTCTTTGCCGAAAAGATGAAAGGCTTGTAATATGTCTGATACGTATCTGGTCATCGGCGCGGGACCTGCGGGTCTGACCGCGGCCTATGAGCTTTTGAAACAAAAGAAAGGCTGTCATGTCATAGTCCTGGAAGAGACGGACAGTATCGGCGGCATATCTAAAACGGTGAATTACAAGGGAAACCGTATGGATATGGGAGGCCATCGCTTTTTTTCCAAGATAGATAAGGTGAACGCCTGGTGGGAGGAAATGCTGCCCATGCAGGGTGCGCCGGCAAAGGATGATATCCTCCTAAAACGCAGCGTCAGGGTGAAAAAAGGCGGTCCGGATCCGGAGAAAAAGGATGCGGTGATGTTGAAGCGCCGTCGGATCTCCAGGATATTTTTTGACGATAAGTTTTATGATTATCCCATTTCCATGAAGAGGGAGACCTTCAGGAATATGGGCTTTATCAACACCGTCAAGGTCGGGTTCTCCTATATGGCCACGGTCTTTCACAAGCTTCCCGAAACCAGCCTTGAAAACTTTTATATCAACAGATTCGGAAAAAAGCTTTATTCCATGTTCTTTGAATACTATACGGAGAATCTCTGGGGACGTCATCCTTCGCAGATCGATGCCTCCTGGGGAGCCCAGAGGGTTAAGGGCCTTTCCATAGTGGCCATCATAAAGGATGTGTTCGGGCGTATTTTCCGTGTGAAAAACAGGAAGGTGGAGACCTCGCTGATCGAAGAGTTCAAATATCCGAAGCTGGGTCCCGGGCAGCTGTGGGAACTGACCGCAGACAGGATAAGAAAGATGGGCGGAGAGGTCATCAGGGGGGCCAGAGTGGTGAGAGTGGTCAAAAACGATGACAACCACATGACGGGCCTGGTCTATGAGAAGGATGGAAAGGAGATCTCCCTTGACGGCGATGCGATCATTTCATCCATGCCCCTTAAGGATCTGGTCATGGGAATGAACGATGTGCCCCGGGAGGTTTACGATGTGGCATCGAATCTTCCTTACAGGGATTATATGACCCTGGGAGTTCTGGTGCCTTCACTGCGGCTCAAAAATATCACGAAGCTCAGGACTGTGGGAAACATAGTCCCCGACTGCTGGGTCTATGTCCAGGACCGCAGGGTGAAGATGGGCCGTTTCCAGATCTACAACAACTGGTCGCCCTATATGGTAAAGGATCTGGAGCACACAGTCTGGGTGGGCCTTGAGTATTTTGTGAACGAGGGTGACAAATACTGGAACATGTCCGAGAAGGAGTTTTCCGCCCTGGGGGTATCCGAGATGGTAAAGATCGGCATCATCAAAAGCAAAAAGGATGTCATCGATACCCATATGGAAAAGATCAAAAAAGCTTACCCCGCATATTTTGATTCCTACGATGATATAGACGTGGTGGTGGATTATCTGAAACAGATAGACAATCTCTACTGTGTGGGCAGGAACGGCCAGCACAGATACAACAACATCGATCACTCCATGTGCACTTCCTTCGAGGCCGTGAGCAATATAGTGAACGGACGCATGGACAAATCGAATGTCTGGAATGTAAACACGGAAAAGGAATACCATGAGGTTTCCTCAAATGAGGTGGATTAAATGCCGATAAGGATTGAAAATTATATGGGCACCATAGGCTTCAACGCCAGGAAATATTTTCCCAGGCTGGCCTCCGAGGCTTATCTTAAGATGATGTTTTTAAGGCGCCGCCGTCAGGGCAGGGAATATATCGAGCTTTTTAACAGTTTCGGTGATGAACTTCCCCATCCCAGGGTGGTAAATCTGGAGACCATTAACAGATGTAATTCTACCTGTGATTTCTGCTGTGCCAACAAAAACAGTGACAAGCGTCCTTTCGCCAGGATGGAGGAGGAGCTTTTCAGGAGCATCATAGACCAGCTGGCAGACTGGGGCTACAAGAACAGGCTGACTCTTTACGGCAACAACGAGCCCTGGATGGATACCAGGATAGTGGAGTTTCACAAATATGCCCGGGAAAAGCTGCCCGATGTTCATATCTTCATGAGCACTAACGGCCTGCTCCTGACTCCGGAAAAGGTGGACGCCATAGCTCCTTATATAAATGAGCTCATCATCAACAACTACGCCGAGACCCAGGAACTCCAGGCTCCCCACAAGGCTGTCTATGAGCATATCAAGTCCAATCCGGAAAAGTTTAAGGATCTGGACGCCAGGATCCAGATCAGATATATCCATGAGATCCTGACCAACAGGGCAGGTGCTGCGCCGAACAAGGCCATGGGATCAAAGCCCATCGAGGAGATCTGCCTCATGCCTTACACGGATATGTGGATCGTCCCTGACGGCAGGCTGGGTATCTGCTGCTGTGATAACCGGGAGGTGACCACTCTGGCGGACCTTAATAAGACGCCGCTTAAGGAGGCATGGAATTCCAAGGCTTATCAGGAGCTGAGAAAGAGGATGGAGATGAAGGGCGGCAGGGCCAATCATCCTTTCTGTAAATATTGTGATTTCATTGATGCGGGGCTGCGCATGGATGAGGTTCGGAAAGGGCTGGGGAAGTGACCCCGGCCTTTTTTTTCATGGAGTAATAAATTTATGTTCCGCTTCAGCAGGTTTTCGATCAATAGTGAGCGTCTAAAAATAGGCCGGTACTTAACGCAAAATCATCCGGTGGATGATTTTGGGGAGCGTTTGTGAGCACTAAGTGCGAACGCGACCTGAGAACATAGTGAAGTCTGAGTTTAGTATCCGCTGCCGTTCCGGCGGAGGGTTCCCATGCACAACGGTGGCATAATAATATACTACAATGGGAGGCCGCCGGAATTTTGCCGGCGAGAGCCGGTAGCTCACGATGATCGGAAAGATGCTGAAGCGGAGCGCAGACACTCACGATGATCATTTCGAGACATACTCACTTAAGAAATCCGCTCGGTGTGCCCAGGTGTGACCTGCCCGGGCCAGTTCATAGCCCGCATCGGCAATACTTTGAAGACGTTCGGGATCGTTGAGAGCGTCTTTTATAATGCCGGGGATGACATCCAGCTCCTTAAGGGAATAAAGCAGACAGTCCTGGCCGTCTGTGAGGATAGTGTCCAGATATACGCTGGAATCCGTAAAGGAAACGCTTCTGTTGAGCATGGTGTTGAAGATGCGGTCGTGGGCGCCGTTCTTGAACCAGGGCATCACGTTTATGCAGATCTTGCTGCGCCGCATGAGCCTGAGGCACTCAAGGGAAGTGCAATACGACAGGGGGATGATATTGTCCCTGCTTTGGCACTCGAATTTGTCCCAGCCGCTGCCCACGCAGACCACCTTTAACCCCGAATCCGCCAGGATGCGGATCACGGCGCATCTGTAATAATATCTTATGTACATGTCAAAGTGCACCATGTGGGAATAAGCTTCCCTCAGCATGTCGTCCGTGATGTGGTCATGCTCCTGGGCAGTGCGCCTGATCATGGGCTCGAATACTTCTTCGAAGGTCTTGTCGGGATTCTTTATCATCTCATCCATGACACTGCGGTAAAAGGCTTCATATTCGGGGCCTTCTTTTTTGATGTATTGCTCGTAAAATTCCGGAGCCGCGCTGCTGCCCACAAAAAGCAGATCGATGTCCCTGTCCCTTATGGGAAGCGGCTCGTCCCCCTCCCAGTCAAGCTCCGTGCCCGCCAGAGGGAGAAAAGGGCCCAGCTTTACATGGGGATAAAACCTGCACATGTAAGCTTCATGGTTCCTATCCACGCAAAGCTGGGTATAGTCTGCGGGGAGCTGGGGCATGAATCTGTCGTAGTAGAAAGGATGATCCACGACGATGTTGTAGCAGGGAACGCCGAAATCTTCCCAGATATATCTGTCGGACTCGTCCCGAAGGAGCTGCTCGTTGCAAAGTCCGTGAAAATTGAAGGAAAGCATGGCAGTGTTTCCCTTTTTGATGAAGCGCAGGAGACGAAAGGCGCTTTCGGCTTCTTTTTTGTAATCAAACATGAAAACCTCGTGGCCCAAAAGCCTGAATTCTTTTTCCATCTGTTCGGAAAAAAAGCCCAGTGTTTCCGTCCCTCCCTTGAATAAGATCAGTTTTTTCATGAAAATCCTCCCAAAACCACCATATATAGTATATAACAAAAAAATATATTGTAGTAGAAATTTTTTGTGCAAAATGATATAATGTTGAAAGTTGCGGAGGCATATGCTTCTGAATTCATAAATATCTTAGGAGGTATTTACAATGGGCGCAAATTTTGAAGAGTACAAGAGTATGTCAGAGGAGGATCTGAGTTATCTTGTGGCCGAGAAAAAGGCGGAGCTTCAGAGGACGAAGATCGACCTGGATCTCGCTTTCACATCACTGGGACAGCTGGAGTCCAGGGAAAAGAAAGCCATGGCCAGTGCGGCCGAGAAACAGGCGGCTTTTGACAAAGCCAGCAAAATGGTAACGGACATCAATAAGGCTCTGGACTCCGAGAAGACAGAATCCATATTTTTGCTGGATACTGTGGAGACGCTGAAGGAAGAACAGGAAAAGGCTGAGGACGAGATCAAGAACGCGGCGGCTACCATAGGCATCACACCTGCTGAGCTGGACAGTCTGGATTCCGATCTGGAAAAGGTAAAGCTGGAGAGCGCACTTGCCGATGAGGAATTTGCCGATGCACAGAAGGCTCTGGATTTAGCCAAAAAGATCTTCAACGAAAAGCAGACCCTGCTCAAGGATAAGAGCAGACTGGATAAAGAAACGCAGCTGCGCAAGGAGATCGCCGACGCCAGGAAGAAGGTGGCGCAGCTTGTGGCAAATGACGACGACCGTCGTATCTATGAATTGGAAAAGGCACTTAAGGACTGTGATGACGCAGTAGCCCAGAAGAAGCTTCAGAACGAAGTGGCTGCAGCGATCGCATCCAAGAAGAACGGCAACAGGTTCACCGCGGTGGCCGGTGCCGGCATGAACTGCCTCATGAGCGCTGACGGTTCCTTCTATACATATGAGCTTGCCAAGGACGGCAGCGTGAAGTACACCATGCTGGACAAGAAGCCGAAGGCACGTAAGTCCGAGGTCATAACCGATCCCGACGACGCAAAGATCGAGAGTACCATAAAGGGAAAGAGAGAGGGTCTTGAGTATCTTTTGGATATCAAGGATTCCGTATATAAAAATGTGACCTACAGGGTGGATGCCAAGGATGTGAGCACCATGACCGCCCTTGACCGTTATTGCGCAGGCGGCTCCGTCAGCTTCAGCTATGGGGATCATGCGCTTGAATTTAAAAACGGAGAGCTGGGCTTTACTGATTTCTCCGGTGATTTTATTGCGGTATATGCCGATTCGGGTATCAGTGCATCCGGTGAGGTTTCGGTTGATTCCATGAGTGCAGGGGAATATGAGATACTTGCCGCTGATGAGAATGTATCCGGGCTGTCCGGAGACGAGATCAAGAGAGGCGAGCTTGTCGTATTTTCGGATGTTTCCACCCAGCAGTGCGGTGAGGAGGATTACAGACAGCAGATAAAGATATTCAGATCCAGAGGACGCCAGGAGGGTATCGATTATGTGGTAAACGGTGACTGTGCCGGGAATTATACCATTGTCAGCGCTGATATCGAGTACGAATACAAGCCCACCGACATCACCTTCTCCGAAAAAGGCGTTATGGGTTCTGCATCGGGTTCCGATCCCGAGGCGGCAGTCAAGGAACTGATATCCCTGAACGCCATCACGGTAAAGGCTTCCGAGGATGCCCAGGCGGCAGCGGATAAGATGACCCAGTGTGAGGATGAGGCGAAGAAAAAGCGGGGTGAGGCCGATTCCCTCACTTCATTAAAGAAAAAGTATGAGGATATCAAGGCAAAGCATAACAAGCTGAAGTCTGATTTTGACGAGGCTAAGAAGAGCCGTGAGTTGAGGCTCAAGGCCGCAGAGGCTAAGCTCAAGGAGCATGAGCAGAATATCACCAAGAACAACGAGCTTCTGGTAACTGCCAAGGCAGATCTGGAAAAGGCACAGGCCGACATGGAAGAGGTTGCCACAGCCAAGGCGGCATCTGAAAAGAAGAAGGCCGACAAGAATGCCGAGATCGCCCAGATCAAAGAGGTTAAGATCCCTGCCCTGGTGGAGGATCTTAAGGATATCATAAAGGCTTCCGGAAAGGCACCCGATGAACTGGGTATCACCGACGATATGCTGAATCCCGTTCTTGAGGCTCCCAAGAAGCCCGAACCCAGGAAGGAAGCACCTAAGCCTGCACCCGCACCCGCACCTGCACCTGCACCTGCTGCGCCCGCGCCCGCTCCCAAGCCGGAGCCCGCGCCCGAGCCCAAGCCGGAGCCTGCACCCGCACCTGCTCCTGCCATGACTCCCGCGGCAGCCAGAGCAGCCATGATGGCTGAAAACGAGGCCAAGAAAGAGGCGGCAGCTTCCGCACCTGCAGAGGAGGCCAAGAGCGCACCTGTTCCTACCGAGGAAGAGGCAGAGGGCGAAGGCGTTGCTGTAGAGATGATCAATCAGCGTAAGAGCCGCAGCGCAGGCGACAGAGTCGTGCTTAAGCAGACCGAGAAGGATACGATCGCCGTTACCGAAGTATACGGTAAGGACGGAGTTCCCGAGAATTTCGTGATCATACCTTCCGAGGGCAATGCAGAAGATACAGTTACCGTAAATTCCGGTACCAGATTCAAGCTGGAGTTTGATTCACCCAACATCATCAGCGAGGACGGAGTTCCTTCGACCTGGAACAGATCGAAGCACGCCAGCATAGATGCAGCCGGAGTGCTGAAGCTTAAGGCGGATAAGGGTTCATCGAATTACAAGCTCATTATCGAGGGCAGCTATAAGGGCAAGAATTACAAGCTTACCATGAGAGTCATGAACCTGTGCTTCTCACAGACGCTGCAGACCATGAAGCTGGATGCCATGCAGCCTAAGGTAAAGGTTTCCCTTATGGAAGTTATGACCTTTGCCACCACGGATATGATCACAGGCATCTGGACAGTGGATGATAAGCAGCTGATGCCCGGTCTGTGGTCCAGGATATCCATCAACGGTAAGGAGATTGTGGAAGCCAAGCTTTACAACGACAACAAGACCGTGGAGATCAAGAGACTGGACGGCCCCGGAAAGGGAAGAGTTCCCGTGGCTGTATGGATGAACGGCGCCGAGTACCGCACTACCATAAATGTGAGCGACAAATAATAAGAATATTGACTATTTAAAAAAACAGGCAGGAGTGATATAATATCCCTGCCTGTTTTATTTTTTTGGATTAAGATCCTTCGGGCTGCGCCCTCAGAATGACATGGGAATGGTCAGAATGACATGAGATTGGTCGGAATGATCTGCGGATGGTCATGGTGAGGGGGCGGAGGATCTCGGGAGAAAAACATGGATAAAGAAAAACGTAACAGAGCGCTTATCATCATGCTGGTGCTCTGTGTGGCTTTCGTAGTAATATCATTTTTTACCGCCCATGAAAAGGGTGAGATGAGCATATCCCAGGTCATGAGGGACGCTGTTCTGCATGAGCATGAAAAGATCAGCCTTTTCGGACTCATGGAGGTGAATCCTTCGCTGATCTCCGCGTTTACGGTGACGGCCATATTGCTGATCGCAGCCTTCCTCATCAGGATCTTTGTGATACCGAAGTTCTCTATTGTCCCCGGTAAGTTCCAGATAGTGCTGGAGCTGATGGTGGGATATTTTGATGACCTGGCAAAGTCATATTCGCCCCACACCAACCGATTCCTGGCGGTATACACCTTCTGTGCCGGTATCTACATCTGTCTGGGCACTTTGTTTGAGCTTCTCGGTATTCAGGTGGTGAACACCCACGGATCTTCCATGGCACTTCCTGCCCCTTTGGCTGATATAAACGGTGCGATAGCGCTGGGCTGTCTGTCGTATCTGATCATTTTGTCGGGAGGCATCGCCGGTAACGGTTTAAAGGGTATCGGTCTTACGCTCAAAGAGTTTTCGCTGCCGGTTTCCATGAGCTTCCGTCTCTTCGGAGCTTTGCTGTCGGGCCTTCTGGTCACGGAGCTGGTTTATTTTTATATCCATCTGTCCTATCTGCTGCCCGTGCTGGTGGCGGTTCTGTTCACACTCATCCATGCGCTGGTGCAGGCGTATGTGCTCACGCTTCTCACAGCCATGTTCTACGGTGAGGTGAATGAGAAAAAGGAAAAGAAGAAGAAAGCATGAATTAATATTTATTCATATTAAGGAGGATGTCGTGAAAAATATGTTATCAAAAAACAGGATCCGAAATGTGATCCGGACTGTCATTTCCATGGCGGGAGTATTTATGACCACAGCGGCGGTTTATGCTGCCGAGGCCTCTTCGGATGCGGCTGTAGCTGCAGCTGATGCATCTGTTCTGAGCGCAAAGGCTTTTGCGGCTGCAATAGCCATCGGACTGGCGGCTCTGGGCGGCGCCATAGGTATGGGTATGCTGGTTTCCAAGTCTGCAGACGGCGTGGCCAGGCAGCCCGAGGCCCAGTCAAAGATACAGGCTATCATGATGCTCGGTCTGGTATTCGTGGAGACAGCCATAATCTACGCACTGGTTATCGCGATCCTTATTATATTTGTATTGTAGGATTATCACCTTACGGGAGATGAAAAATGACAGGATTACCTTTAAATATAGATTGGCAGCAGATTGTGCTGCATCTGTTTAATTTTGTGATCTTAAGTACCGGCCTGTACATCCTTTTGTATAAGCCGGTGAAGGATTTCATGAACAAAAGAGAGGAACATTACCGGGCTATGGATGAGGCCGCCAAGGAGGCCGGTGACAAAGCGAGGGCTGCCAAGGAAGAGTATGAGAGCAAGCTGGCATCGGCTGAAGAGGAGATATCACAGATGAAAAAGGCTGCCACCCAGAGGGCGAAGGAAGCCTCCGATATCACTCTGGCCAACGCCCAGACCCAGGCTGCCGGGATCATAGCGGAAGCCAAGTCCCTGGCTGAGTCCGAAAGAGAGCGTATCCTTTCCAATGCAAAGGATGAAGTGGTATTTCTTGCAGGTGAGGCCACAGCCAAGATCATGGATTCCCAGAAGGACGTCTATGAGAATTTTGCGCGCTCGGTGCAGCATTGATTCTTTTTTGAGATAATGATATGAGTAAAGTTTTAGTAAAAATCAGAAGCTCCAGAGAACCTACCGAGGAGCAGAAATCAAAACTCCTTCCGTTTCTGAATGAAAGATACGGCGAGGAGATAGTATTTGAATATATCAGGGACCGTAAACTGGTAGGCGGCTTCACCATGGAAGTCGGAAACGATTTTTATGATTACAGCCGTGAAGCCAGACTGGAACAGCTCACCCGTAAATGGGAACAGACTGTTAAGAAAGCTTCTTTTTCCGACGACCTGATCCCCCTTCTGAGGGAGGATCTGGACAACTGGGTCCCCAAGACCCTGGCGGAGCAGATCGGTATTGTGGACACCGTGGGAGACGGTATAGCCACGGTTACGGGGCTAAAGGAAGCCGAATACGGTGAGATCCTTATTTTTGAAGGCGGAGTCAGGGGCATGGTGCAGAATCTGTCCCGGGAGGGCCTGGGCTGCGTACTTTTCGGAGACGATTCCTCAGTGACCGAGGGCAGCAGGGTCCGCCGTACCGGAAGGGCTTCCGGTGTACCTGTCAGTGAAAAGATGCTGGGACGTGTGGTGGACGCCCTGGGTTACGCCATTGACGTGGGAGATGAGATCAAGCCTGAGAAATACATGCCCATAGAGGCACAGGCTCCCGGCATACTTGAGAGACAGAGCGTTCATGAGCCCATGGAGACCGGGCTTTTGTGTATAGATTCCATGTTCCCCATAGGCAGAGGCCAGAGAGAGCTGATCATCGGCGACCGTCAGACTGGCAAGACTGCCGTGGCCATGGATACCATACTGAACCAGAAGGGCAAGAATGTGGTCTGCATCTATGTGGCCATAGGTCAGAAGGCTTCATCCGTGGCCCAGCTGGCCAGATCCCTTAAGGATAAGGGAGCCATGGATTATACCATCATAGTCTGCGCTTCCGCTTCCGAATCGGCACCTATGCAGTATATTGCCCCTTATTCGGGCTGTGCCATAGGCGAATACTTTATGAATAAGGGACGTCATGTGCTGAGAGTATATGATGATCTGTCAAAACATGCCGTAGCCTACAGGGCTCTGTCCCTTTTGCTGGAGCGTTCCCCCGGGCGTGAGGCTTATCCGGGAGACGTATTTTATCTTCATTCCAGGCTTTTGGAGAGATCGGCCTGTCTGTCGGACAAGAACGGCGGAGGTTCCATGACGGCACTTCCCATTGTGGAGACCCAGGCAGGAGACGTGTCGGCTTATATCCCGACCAATATCATATCCATTACCGACGGACAGATCTTCCTGGAGAGCTCGCTGTTTTTCTCGGGCCAGCGCCCCGCGGTAAATGTGGGACTTTCGGTGTCCAGAGTGGGAGGCGCGGCTCAGACAAAAGCCATGAAAAAGGCTGCGGGATCCCTGAGGCTGGAGCTTGCCCAGTACAGGGAGATGGAAGTGTTTACCCAGTTTTCTTCGGATCTGGACGATGCTACCCAGAGACAGATCGCATACGGCCAGGGCCTTATGAGGCTTCTGCGTCAGGAGAGGTATTCACCCATTTCCCACCACGGCCAGGTGGTCATACTGGTGACTGCCATGGCTAAGGGTTTTGTGGGAGTTCCCCTTGATGATATTCCCGAAGTGGCTAAGGGCCTGTGTGAATATTTTGAGCACAGAGCACCACATATCTGCTCCAGACTGGATGTGGAGGGGGATATGGATGAGCGGATGAAAAGCGATATCATCAGGATAGCCGAAGAGTACCTCGCAGATCACAGGGAGTCAGAGGATGCCGACAGTTAAGGAGATCCAGAAAAGAATAAATTCCGTGAGGGAGACCCAGAAGAGCACGAACGCCATGTATCTGATCGCATCCACAAAACTCCAGAGGGCGAGAAAGGAACTGGATGCCACCAGACCTTATTTTGAAGCCCTTTTGTCTGAGATCAAGCGGGTTTTCAGGGTGAACCGGAATGTGGAGAGCAGGTTCTTTTATCCTCCGGGTGAGGACGACGATCATAAGGGCTGTTACGGCATACTGGTCATCACGGGAGATAAGGGACTGGCAGGCTCCTACAACTATAACGTGATAAAGACCGTGAACCGGCTGCTCAAGGAGCATCCCGACCATGAGCTTTTTGTGGTGGGGGAATACGGTAAGAATTATTTTAATTCCCACGGCATACCCATCAGGGAAAATTTCTGGGCGGCTTCCAACCACCCCACCTCCTACAGGGCCAGGGAGATCACATCGGCTCTCCTGGAAAGGTTTATGGAGGGACATATAGACAAGATATATATCGTATATACCGATATGAACAGGGGGGAAGCCAGGGTGATGAGCTCCAGGATACTTCCCTTCCACAGGGGGAATTTTGTTTCTCCAACCGCGGGAGAAAATGAGGCCCCCGTCACTACCGAATTCGAATTCGTGCCCTCCCTGGAGGAGGTGCTGGGTATAGCTGTGGGGTCCTATCTTTCGGGCTATGTGTACTCCGCTCTGGTGGATTCCTTTTGCTGCGAGCAGAACGCACGTATGGCCGCGATGGATAATTCCAACAGAAACGCCCAGGAGCTCATAGATGAGCTTAACAGACAGTATAACAGAGTGAGACAGTCGCTGATCACCCAGGAGATCACTGAGGTGACGGCGGGTGCCATGGCTCAGAAGAGAAAGAGAAAGAAAAAGAAATGGCAAAAGGCAGAATCATAGAAATACAGGGACCTGTCATAGATGTCAGGTTTAAAAAAGGAGAGCTGCCCAAAATAAAGGAAGCCCTCACTGTGGATGTTAAAGGCGAACAGCGTGTGATGGAAGTCTCTTCACACGTGGGAAGCGATGTGGTCAGGTGCATCATGCTGGACCGGTCGGAGAATATGCGCCTTGACATGGAAGTGATCTCGGACGGACACGGGGTGAGAGTTCCGGTGGGAGAGGTCACACTGGGCCGTATGTTCAATGTGCTTGGACAGCCCATAGACGGGAAAGACCCTATACCCGAGGACGCCCAGAAGTGGGAGATACACCGTAAGGCTCCCGAGTTTAAACAGCAGCGTCCCGTGGTGGAGATACTGGAGACCGGTATCAAGGTGGTGGATCTGCTGGAACCCTATCCCAAGGGCGGAAAGATCGGACTCTTCGGCGGTGCCGGAGTGGGCAAGACCGTTATGATCCAGGAGCTCATCCACAATATCGCCATGGTGCACGGCGGCTACTCTATTTTCACGGGAGTGGGAGAGCGCAGCCGTGAGGGTAACGACCTTTGGAATGAGATGAACGAAAGCGGCGTTATAGATAAGACCGCCCTTGTTTTCGGACAGATGAACGAGTCTCCCGGAGTCAGGATGAGGGTGGCTCTGTCAGGTCTTACCATGGCCGAATATTTCAGGGATACCCAGAATAAGGATGTGCTTTTGTTCATAGACAACATATTCAGGTTCGTACAGGCCGGCTCGGAGGTGTCTACCCTTCTTGGCCGTATGCCTTCGGCAGTGGGATATCAGCCTACCCTGGCCAATGAGATGGGAGCGCTCCAGGAGAGGATCACCTCCACCAGAAGCGGTTCGGTGACTTCCGTTCAGGCAGTGTATGTGCCTGCGGATGATCTGACGGATCCCGCCCCGGCCACTACCTTTACACATCTGGATGCCACTACCGTCCTTTCGAGGCGTGTGGCTGAGCAGGGACTGTACCCGGCTGTGGATCCCCTGGAGTCATCTTCCCGTATCCTGACCCCCGAGATAGTAGGGGATGAGCATTATCGCGTGGCCAGAAAGGTTCAGGAGATGATCCAGAAATATAACGAGCTTCAGGATATCATAGCCATTCTGGGTATGGACGAGCTGGATGACGAAGACAAGCTGACGGTGGCAAGGGCCAGGAAGGTTCAGAGATTCCTGTCCCAGCCCATGCATGTTGCGGATAAATTTACCGGCGTCCCCGGTGCTTATGTGCCTCTGGAACAGACGGTCAGAGGTTTTGCAAAGATAGTGGACGGCGAGATGGATGAATATCCCGAAGCCGCATTTTATAATGTGGGGACCATAGACGATGTTCCCGCAAAGGCAAAGACCCTATGAATGCATTTAATCTGAGGATCCTGGAAGCGGATTCCATATTTTATGAAGGAGACTGCGTGTCGCTCATAGTCCCCACCCAGTCGGGGGCTTACGGAGTGTTGGCAAACCATGCCAATGAGATCGCGGCCATAGTCCCCGGTGAGGTCAAGTTTAAAACCGGGGAAAACGAGGAATTCAAGGTGGCCTCCATATCCCGCGGCATTATCAAGATAGAGGGGCCGGATGTGCTGATCCTGGCGGATTCCGTGGAGGACATAAACGAGATAGACGTAAACCGTGCCCGGCGCGAAGCCCAGAGGGCCAGGGAGATACTTCAGAAAAAGAGTTCTCTCAGGGAATTCCTGCTGGCCAGAACCCAGCTGGACCGTTCCATGAACAGGATGAAGCTGCACAATAAGTATTACAATGAAGATAATTTCGATTTCTGATCGCCTTTGCGCACTTGAAAAGTAAAGGGAATGATGATATAATTACTCAAATTGTGCAAAGATTGACAATACAGATTACGTTTTAGGAGGTTTGATCAATGAGATTAGTTACCAGATCCGATTTTGACGGTTTGGCCTGTGGCGCTCTGTTACTTGAGGCAGGTATCATCGACAGCTGGAAGTTTGCACATCCCAAGGATCTTCAGGATGGCCTGGTGGAGATAGATGAGAATGACTGCCTGGCAAATGTACCTTTTGTCGAGGGCTGCGGTTTATGGTTCGATCATCACTCCAGCGAGCACGAGAGGCAGTCTCTCGAGGGCAAATATAAGGGCGAGAGCAGGATCACTCCTTCCTGCGCACGTATCATTTATGAGTATTATGGCGGCAGGGAGAGATTCCCTCAGTTTGACGATATGATGGAGGCCGTGGACAAGGTTGATTCAGGTAATCTGACTGCGGATGAGATCATGAATCCCAAGGGCTGGATCCTGGTGGGATTTCTGATGGATCCCAGGACGGGCCTCGGCAGATGGAGACAGTTCACCGTGCCGAATTACAGGCTGATGGAGATCCTGATGGAGGCCTGCAGGACCAAGTCTACGGAGGAGATATTGGCTCTTCCCGATGTGCAGGAGCGTATCGAGGTATATAATGAGCAGACCGAGAAATTCAAGGAGATGGTAAAGGCTCATACCAGGACGGAGGGCAATGTTATTATTACCGATCTGCGCGGCGTGGATCCCATTTACACAGGCAACCGTTTCCTGATTTACAGTATGTATCCCGATCAGAACATCTCCGCATGGATCGTCAGCGGTAAAGGTGGAGCAGGCTGTTCGGCTGCAGTGGGTTACAGCATACTGAACAAGACCTGCGATATAAATGTGGGTTCACTGATGCTTAAGTATAACGGCGGCGGACATAAAAAGGTGGGCACCTGCCAGTTCTCGGATGAGGATATGGCTACGGAGCTTCCCAAGATGCTGGATGAGCTGCTTGAGCTTGCAAATGCCTGACCGGCCTTTTTGAGGATTTTTGTTATGGCACCGTAGTTTTATTGCGGTGCCGTTTTTTTTCGATGAATACCGATCTTTATTTTTATCATGAGCGATAAGGTACTGTATATCGTCATACCGGCGTATAACGAAGAAAAGAATATAAGAAGGACTGTGGCGGAGTGGTATCCGGTCCTCTCCAGACATAACGGGAACGGCAGATCCCGGATGCTGGTGATAAACGATGGCAGCAAGGATTCCACCTATGAGATACTGACTGAGCTGGCTAAGGATTACCGGCTGCTGCAGCCTGTGACAAAGAAAAACGGGGGTCACGGTGATACCTTGCTCTACGGCTATGACATGGCCATAAAGGCGGGGGCGGATTACATCTTCCAGACCGATTCGGACGGACAGACTGACCCGCTTGAGTTTGAGCCATTTTGGGAGAGCCTTAAGGACTATGACGTGGTGATAGGACAGAGACCGGTAAGAGGCGACGGCTTCGGACGCAAGGTCATAGAAAAGGTGGTCTGCATCCTGCTGTTCCTGGTGTTCGGGGTCAGGGTCTCGGACGCGAATGCCCCCTACAGGCTTATGAAGGCCGGGGTGCTTGAAAAGTATCTGGGCATGCTGCCCGAGCATTTCAATATCCCGAATATCATGCTCACCACTTATTTTGTCAAATATAAGGAAAAGGTGAAATTTATAAATGTGAGCTTTAAGCCCAGGCAGGGCGGGAAAAACTCCATCAATCTGAGAAAGATCTTCGCCATAGGGATAAAGGCCGTGGGGGATTTCATAAAGCTTAAAAAGGAAATGTGAGATGACAAAAAAGAAGTATCTGATCCTGGGGGGAGGCCCTTCGGGACTGACTCTTGCAAATAAACTGCTGGACAAGGGAGAAGAGGATTTTCTCCTGATCGAAAAGGAAGACAGGGCGGGAGGCTTATGCCGCACGGAATATGTGGGCTCCAACCCTGTGGATATAGGCGGCGGCCATATACTGGATGTGAGATCCGAAAGGGTCTGCGAATATATGTTCCGTTTTCTCCCCAGGGAAAAATGGAACAGTTTTGACCGTGATTCCAAGATCTGGTTTAAGGACCAGTTCATGGGTTCGCCCTTTGAGTCCCATATCTGGCAGCTTCCGGTGGAGGATCAGGTCAGATATATCAAATCCGTGGCAATAGCCGGCTGTAATCTGGGTACCCCAAAGCCTGAAAAGTTCGTGGACTGGATCAGGTGGAAGCTGGGGGACGAGATAGCCGAAAACTATATGCTTCCCTACAACCGTAAGATGTTTACTTCTAATCTTGACTCGCTGGGGACCTACTGGCTGGAAAAGCTTCCGGACGTATCCTTTGAGGATACCCTGATGAGCTGTCTGGAGCGCAGGTTCTACGGAAAGCATCCCGGCCACGCCAGATTCTATTATCCTGATAAGGAAGGCTACGGAGATGCTTTTTTGGCCATGCAGGAGCGCCTTGGAGACAGGTATCTGGGAGGCGTCAGGGTCACATCCCTGGATGTGGAAAACCGGATCGTAAACGGGGAATTTACGGCGGATAATATAATCGTGACCATCCCCTGGACCGACATAAAAGAATATAAGGGTCTTGAGGACGGATATCTGGATGATATGGGACGGCTTAAATACAGTGGGATCCGGGTGGATTACCATCTTGAGAAGCTGCCCTTTGAGACGGGGGCCCACTGGATCTATTATCCCCAGGAGAGCTACGCCTATCACAGGATACTGGTGCTTTATAATTTTTCACCCAAGAGTACCGGATACTGGACGGAGACCAATCTGGAAAGGGTGGATCTGTTGGAGGGCAAAGCAGACCTTTCATATAAGAATACATACGCATATCCCCATAATACCCTGGATAAACCCCGGATCATGAAGGATCTTCTGGCCCGGATGGAAAAGGACGGGGTGATCGGTCTGGGAAGATGGGGAGAATGGCAGCATTACAACTCTGACGTAGTGATGGAAAAGGCCATGGATCTGGCTGAAAAACTGGCTTAGCGGCAGGCTTTGACAAAATACCACTTGCATAAGAAGAAAAAATGTTGTATAAAATTAGATGTTTTGTGTGATCGGGAGCATATAGAGGAGGAATCATGTCAAAATATCTGGTTATAGTGGAGTCGCCTGCCAAGGTAAAGACCATAAAGAAATTTCTTGGCTCGAATTATGATGTGACAGCCAGTATGGGGCATGTGAGAGATCTGCCCAAGAGCAAGCTGGGTATCGATCTGGAGCATGGCTTCGAGCCTCAGTATATCACCATAAGGGGAAAGGGTGACCTGCTGGCCACCATGCGCCGTCAGGTAAAAAAGGCGGACAAGGTCTATCTGGCCACCGACCCTGACCGTGAGGGCGAGGCTATTTCCTGGCATCTTTCCAAGGCTTTGAATATAGCCGAAAAGGATATACACAGGATCACTTTCAATGAGATAACTAAGACCGCGGTCAAGGAATCCCTCAAGCATTCCAGAGGGATAGATATGGATCTGGTGGATGCTCAGCAGGCAAGACGTATCCTGGACCGTATGGTGGGATATGAGATATCGCCGGTATTGTGGGCAAAGGTTAAGCGCGGGCTTTCCGCCGGCAGGGTTCAGTCGGTGGCCCTTCGCATAATCGCCGACAGGGAAGCGCAGATTGCTGCGTTCATCCCGGAGGAGTACTGGACCATAGACGCCGATTTTGCGGTTGAGGGCCTTAAAAAGCCTGTCAGGGCCTCGTTCTACGGCGATGAAAATAAAAAGCTGCCTGTTACAAACGAGAAACAGGCAAAGGAGATAGAAGAAAATATCAAAAAAGGCCCTGTGAGCGTGCAGGAGGTCAAGAAGGGCAGCAGGATGAGAAAGGCTCCCCTTCCTTTTACCACCTCCACTCTCCAGCAGGAGGCAGGCAAGGTCCTGAATTTTGCCACCCAGAAGACCATGCGCATAGCGCAGCAGCTCTATGAGGGCGTGGAGATAAAGGGCGTGGGTACCGTGGGACTTATTTCCTACCTGCGTACGGATTCCACCAGAGTGTCGGATGAAGCCATGAATATGGCGGTAAACTATATCAGGGCTAATTTTGCCCCCGAATACCTGGCTGAGAGTCCGGAAAAGAAATCTTCCCAGGGAAAGATCCAGGATGCCCATGAGTGTATCAGGCCTACAGACCTGTCGCTGGATCCCGCATCCATAAAGGGGTCTTTAAGCCGCGACCAGTTCAGGCTGTACCAGCTGATATATAAGAGATTCCTGGCCAGCTGCATGACAAGCGCCAGATACGAGACCATGTCGGTAAAGATAAAGGCAGGCTCCTATATTTTTACCGCAGCGTCATCAAAGCTAATATTTGACGGCTTTTTAAAGGTTTATGTGCCCGATGAGGAAAAGGATGAGGAGACGGATCTGTCGGCGGATATCACCGAGGATTCAAAGCTGACTCTTAAGGATACGGAGAGCAAAAAGCATTTTACCCAGCCTCCGGCTCATTACACGGAAGCCTCTCTGGTAAAAGCCCTGGAGGAAATGGGAGTGGGCAGGCCTTCTACCTATGCCCCTACCATAACCACCATTCTGGCACGCCGTTATGTGACCAAGGAAAACAAGAATCTTTACATTACCGAGATAGGTGAGATAGTCAATAATATTATGAAGGAGGCCTTTCCCTCCATCGTCGATGTGAATTTTACCGTAAATTTTGAGACTCTGCTGGACGGCGTGGAAGAGGGAAATGTAGCCTGGAAGAGCGTGATAGAGAATTTCTATCCGGATCTGCATGAGGCAGTGAAAAAGGCCCAGGAGGAGATCGAAAAGACCCAGATCCAGGATGAGGTGACCGACGAGATCTGCGAAAGCTGCGGACGTAATATGGTGATAAAGTACGGCCCTCATGGAAAATTCCTGGCCTGCCCCGGTTTTCCGGACTGCCGGAATACCAGGCCCTATTTTGAAAAGACCGGCGTCGTATGTCCCAAGTGTAAGAGCGACATAGTCATCAAGAATACCAAGAAGGGACGAAGATATTACGGCTGTCTGGGCTTCCCGGACTGTGATTTCATGTCCTGGAACCGGCCTTCTAAGACACCCTGTCCCAAGTGCGGCTCGCTTCTGGTCTACAAGGGGTCAAAGCTCACCTGTACCTCACAGGATTGTGATTATATAGGCGAGGAAAAGGATAAGGATGAGTGAAAAAAGGATAGCTTTTTTTCAGTATGATATGCAGGTAGGGGGAATACAGCATTCCCTTTATGCTCTCCTTTCGCGTATTAAAGAAGATAAAGACATTTGTGCGGATGTTTTCATAAACCATCCCGCAGATGTCTTTTATGATTTGGGAAAACTTGAAGATACCGGAAACATACGTATCTTCTTTACCAGACCTCTTCCTTACTACAACAGGCTGATGAACTTCGAAAATGCGAAGGCCCTGTACATGGATCAGATAAAGGCCGATATTTTTGACGCCTTAAACGGCGGTCCTATGGATTATGATCTGGCCCTGGATTTCAATTCCTATCAGAACGACTGCGCCCTGGGAACCCTGGCGGTGAATGCTTCCATGCGGATCTGCTGGATACACAATGATGTGCAGAAAAAGCTGGCCCAGGAAAAGAAATATGCCGTGCTCCATCATTTTTTCAAGGAAAAATACGGCCTGTACGATGTTTTTGCGGCGGTGTCGGAGGGAGTGATCCTTCCTTTCCGCAAGGTGAATCCCGGGGCAAAGGAAAACAATATCATCTGCCGCAACATGCTGGACGAGATGCTGTTTAAGGAGGCCCTTTCCCTGCCTTCGCCCTATACGGACGTGAAGAAAAGGAATGTGGTATGGGTGGGGTGTCTCAACCATCAGAAGGGCACTGACATCCTGTGTGATGTCATCAGAACGGCCTGTGTGGATGATGCCGGCAAGGATCTGCATTTTACCGTGATCGGCACCGGACCCGAACATAAGAAGATGTGGAGCTTTATCGAGAAGCATTCCCTCGCCGACAAGGTGAGCCTTAAGGGAACCTTGAAGAATCCGCTGCCCTATATACTGAATGCGGACGTATATCTGTCCACCTCGCGGTATGAGGGCCAGGGGATCAGCATGCATGAGGCTGCGGCCCTGGGGACTCCCGTGCTGCTGCCTACACATCTTTCCCCCTACATAGAGACCGAAGGGAAGTTCTTCTGTTCCGATGACGGGGAGATGGAACCTATCTTCAGATTTACGGATAAGCTGGCGGAGGGCGTGCTGGCGACGCCCAAAAGAGAGTCGGTCATCGATCCCTTCGAGATCAGGGAGAAGGTTTACGGCTACAACAACGCCGCCTACGGGCAGTTCCTATCACTCCTGGAACTTGCGTGAAACAAAGGCCATTTTTTACAAGCACTTGTATTTTTCATAAAAAAAAATTATAATGAAATACAAGGTGTTGACCACATCCAGGGAGCACCTTATGACAAGGGGACAGACGTACCCCTTTTTCGGCGTATTTATACGCCGCTTCGATCGGAGGAATTATGGTTAATTCTGATGTATATAATTATATAAATGTCCTGGATAAGGCTGCGGATGCCGCGGCTTTGCGCAACAGGATAATCGGTGACAATATAGCGAATGTGGACACCCCGGGATACAAGAGGCAGGATGTGTCCTTCGAGGAGGATCTGCGAAGAGCTCTCAAAAATTCCCGCTATGTCACCCTGGATGACAAGGTGGATTCGGTGAGGCTGGAGCGCCTGAACGGTACGGTTTACACGGATTATGCCAATTATTCCTACAGGATGGACCGGAATAATGTGGACATAGACAACGAAAATGTGGAACTGGCTTCCAACCAGCTCAAGTATAACGGTATCACCCAGAGCGTGAATTCACAGTTCAACCATCTCAAGTCGGCCATGAGCTCAGGTAATTAAATTGACCTTCAGGAGCACAGCCGCAGATCTCACAGGAGGTAAGATATGAGTATTTTTTCATCATTCGGAATAAATGCTTCGGGTCTGACAGCCGAGCGTTTCCGTATGGATATAATATCCGAGAATATAGCAAATGCAAACACCACAAGGACTGAGGACGGCACTCCTTATGTGCGTAAGATAGTGACCTTCCAGGAAAAGAACAAGACAGGGGCCACATTCAACAGCATGTTGGCATCCCAGAGCAAATACAACCGTTATGGCGGTGACGGAGTAAAGGTGGGGGGAGTTTATGAGGACAAGGTGAGCCAGATGAACATGGTCTACGATCCTTCCCATCCCGATGCGGACGAAAACGGATACGTGCTCTATCCCAACGTAAACACCATAACCGAGATGACCAACCTCATCGACGCCAGCCGTGCCTACGAGGCCAACAATACGGCTTTTTCAGCGACTAAGGCCATGGCCCTCGAAGGGCTCAGCGTAGGCCAGTCGTAATATGATCTTATTTTGCTGAATTGGCTATAGACACCATAAGTTCTTGTCATCCTGAGGAACGTAGTGACGAAGGATCTTGGATTTGGAAGGTGGAGGAGAAGATATGACACCACAGAGAATAAATAGTATAACCGATTTTTATAATCTGAGCTCGGACGCCATAAAGAATGCAGCCACTAACAGCTCCACGGCCACCATAGCCCCGGAGCACAACTTCGGCAGCTTTCTGAATGCGGCGGTGAACCAGCTCAACGAGACAAACTCCTATCTGCATAAGGAAGAAGAGGAAGAGATCAAATGGGCGCTGGGACTGACGGAGAACACCCATGACCTGGCCATCGCCCAGACCAAGGCCCAGACTTCGCTGCAGTATACCGTCGCACTCAGGGACAAGTTTGTGGCGGCCTACAGAGAGATCATGCAGATACAGGTATAAGGATAGTGGATCATGCCCGAAAGAATTCGTGAATTACTGGAAAAATTAAAGGAATGGTGGAACAAGTTCACACCTAAGCAAAAGACGCTGATAGTATGCTCCGTGGTGGGAGTCATAGTGGGCCTTACCATACTGGTGACGGCCATCACCGCTCCGAAATACACCACCCTGATAGTCTGCGACAATACGAAGCAGGCCTCCGAGATAAAGGATCTGCTGGATTCAAACGGCATGACCTATCAGATCTCGGATGATGGATTAAAGATAGACATACTGCAGGATGAGCTGTCCAGCGCCACGCTTTTGCTGGGAGCCAACAATTACCCCACCTACGGCTATGATATAGAGAATGTGTTCTCCGGAGGCTTCTCCACCACTGAGGCCGATAAGGAGAAAAAGTACAAGGTTTATCTGGAAAACCAGCTGGAGATGGATCTGGCGGCCAATGACGCCGTGGATGCCGCCTCCGTGACGCTGAACATCCCGGATAACGACGGTACCCTCATAGCCAATCAGGAGGAGTCCTATGCCAGCGTGATGCTGACCCTGAACCAGGATCTGGATCCCGATGCGGCTGCGGCCCTGGCCAGGTTTGTGGCCACGGCCCTGGGCAATACCTCCACCGAGAATATAGTGATCATGGATTCAGTGGGAAGGATGCTGTTTTCGGGAGAGGATGATGCCTCTACCTCGGGCAGCGCCAGCAACCGCCTGACCTATAAGCAGAACTATGAGAACCTGGTGAAGGAGCAGATAAAGGATGCCCTGGTCCAGGCGAAGATATATGACAATGTCCAGGTAGTGCCCAATCTTGACCTGGACTGGTCCATCATGAAGAGGACCCAGCACGATTACACTCCTGCGGAGGGAGCTACCCAGGGCGTGCTTTCCCATGAGGATTCCTACGAGTCCCAGAATGTGGGAGGTAACGGCGGAGTGCCCGGTACCGATGCCAACGGTGAAAATACCTATGTGATCGAGGACAATGCCTACAGCAATTCCTCCGTCACAGAGGAGAGCAAGGACTATCTGCCCAATGAGACCATTACCGATACGGAGAACCCGGGAGGGATAATCAAATATGACACCTCTTCCATAGGCATCACCGCGATCCATTATGTGGTATATAACGAAGAAGAACTGGCCGCATCGGGAGAGCTGGACGGCATCACTTTTGACGAGTTCAAGACCGCCCACGCAGACAGAGTAAAGACAGAGGTGGATCCCGAGGTGGTAAATGTGGTGGCCAGGGCTACGGGAATTCCCGACGGCAATATCCGTATCGTGGCATATGACGAGCCTGTCTTTGTGGATAAGGAGGCCAAGGGAGTCAAGGCTGCGGATGTGATCCAGATCATACTCATAGTTTTGATCCTGGCTCTGCTCGCCTTTGTGGTCATCAGAAGCATGCGCGGAGAAAAACAGCCGGAGGAGCCCGAGGAGGAGCTCTCTCTGGATACCCTGCTCCAGAGTACCCAGGAGGCACAGGAACTGGAGGATATTGAGGGCGAGCAAAAGAGCGAGGCGCGGCTTCTTATCGAGCGCTTTGTGGATGAAAATCCGGAGGCAGTGGCAAATCTTCTGCGCAACTGGCTCCAGGAGGAGTGGTAATCATAAATGGCACAAAAACCAAACGAAGAAGAAAAAACAGTACTCACCGGTTCCCAGAAGGCAGCTATCCTGCTGATCGCGCTGGGACCGGAGAAATCTTCACAGATATTCAAGCATCTTAAGGAAGAGGAGATAGAGGATCTCACTCTTGAGATAGCCAATACCAGGAGCGTCACTACCCAGGTCAAGGAGGAAGTGATCAATG
>JAEEGL013715172.1_pt1 | contig 29141 bp, 29 predicted proteins | sample 9134231 | NCBI WGS metagenome assembly JAEEGL01 (sample SAMN16246548, study PRJNA631951) | gut metagenome | biome: gut microbiome; feature: rumen; material: fiber-attached | host: Bos | place: Iran: Karaj | collected 2018-10 | reverse complement strand
TGTTGGAGACTCGCATCTTGTGCCTGAGGTCGTCTGGGAAGACAAGGCCATAGCCGTTCTGAACAAGCCCTCAGGAATGCTGAGCGCACCAGGCAAGTTCAGTCATTATGTAGTAGCGACGTGGGCAGAGAAATGCGATCCGTTTCTGGCGCGAGCTACCGGTGACGGAGCTCGGCGGCTATCTGGACTGGATGGATTCCGAGACCATCCGGGTGACCGAGGTGAAAGGCGTGAGATTCGCCTGGCTGACCTACACCTATGGAACGAACGGGATCGAGAAGCCGGCTGATTCGCCGCTCGTGATCCCCTACATCGACGAAGCGAAGATCCTTTCCGATCTCGCCCGGGCCGAAGAGGTCGGAGATTTCACGATCCTCTCCATTCACTGGGGACTCGAAAACACGCAGGAGCCGACCGACGAGCAGCGCTACTGGGCGAAACTGTTCGCGGACGGCGGCGCGGACGTGATCCTCGGCCATCATTCGCATACGCTCCAGCCGCTCGAGTGGATCGAGACCGACCGCGGCCGGACGCTCTGCATCTACAGTCTCGGCAATTTCGTCTCCGGCATGGCCAATCCCGTGAACCAGGTTGGCGGGCTTCTGAAGTTCGCGGTGGAGGGCGACGGGAACGGCGAACTCGTCGTGAAGAAAGTCGCCTTTACGCCGACCGTCTTCTACTATGACTGGAGCTGGTACAACACGCATCTCTATCTCCTGAGCGACTATACGGCCGAGGTGGCCGCCAGCCACGGCGTGGGCATCAACGGCGGGACCCTGACGCCCGACGAGGCGCTTGCCTACGTGACGAATGTCATTCCTCAGGAATTCCTGCAGATCAGCGCGGGAAACTGACCTGACTGACCGAAAGAGGTTTTCATGCCGAATTACAGAAAGAACAAGATCGACAGCGCGTTCGCGGAGGAATGCGCCCGGATCCTCCGGGAGGTCAAGGACCCCCGGGTCTCGGGCGTCATGCTCACCGTGATGGGAGCCGACGTATCCGCCGACCTCAAATTCGCGAAGGTGCGCTACTCCGTCCTCGGAGAGGCGGATGACAAGGAACTCTCGAGGGGGCTCCGGTCCGCTGCTCCCTTCGTGCGGTCGCAGTTGGCGTCGAGACTGAATCTCCGGATCACGCCGGAGATCTCGTTCGTCCGGGACGAGGGCGTGCGGCGGGGCGCCGAGATCGCGGCGATCCTGAAGCGGATCGTTCCCTCCGGCGGGGAGGGGGAGGAAAAGAACGATGACTGACGGAACGGTGACTTCCCGTATCTGCTATTCCCGCGACGAGACGGCGGACGTGCTCCGCGGCCTTCTCCGGCGGGAGGACGACGTTCTGATCCTGACCCACGTGTCTCCGGACGGGGACTGTATCGGAGCCGCCTATGCGCTCCGTGTGTTGTTTATGTCGCGGGGCCGGACCGCGCGGGTCGCGCTGAACGGTCCGATGCCGCACCGGCTCGCCTTTCTCGCGGACGGGGACGACCCCGCTCCGCTGACGGATGAGGAGTCCCGCAGCTTTGGCTGCGTCGTCGCCATCGACACGGCCTCCCCGCAGCAGCTGGGCGGATTCCGCTCTCTGATTCCCCGGATTGATCTGATGATCGACCATCACGCGACGGGTCAGCCATACGCGCCGTGCTACAACGACCCGTCGGCTTCGTCCTCTGGGGAGATCGTCTATTCGCTGTACCGCCGGCTGAGGGAAACGGGGGATGTGCCTGCGCTGCCGGACGTCGCGCGCCGCTGCTACGCGGCGGTCCTGTCCGACACTGGGAGTTTCCGCTATTCCAATACGACGCCGGAGACCCACCGGGTCGCGGCGGAGATGCTCGCGGAGATCTACTCTGCCGGGGACGGCGGGCTCGAGCCTGACGAGATCGGGCGCGCGCTTTTCGATCTGTCCACGGTCAGGGAACTGACCGCAAAAAAACTCGCAGTCGAGAACCTCCGCCTGTCGGAAGGCGGCCGTCTGGCCGTCACGTTCTTTACCAGGAAGATGATCGAGGAAGCCGGTCTGTCGGAAGAGGACATCAGCGGCACGGTGGAAGTGCCGAGGAGCGTGGAGGGCGTCGTGGTGAGCCTCTTCATCCGCCAGACGGAAGATCTCAGAAAATACAGAGTCTCCTCCCGCGCCAACGGGCCGGTGGACTGCGCCTCGGTCTGCGCCGCCTTCGGGGGCGGAGGCCATCCGAGAGCGGCCGGATGCACCATCGAGGCGGACTCGCCTGAAAAGGCGCTGAAACGGATGGAAGACGCGTTCGGCGCCGCCGTGCGTGCGGCCTGCTGACGGACGGAGGACGGGATGGACCAGTCGAGACCCGGCGCCGTGTCCGGCGTTCTGATCGTGAACAAACATGAGGGGGTCACCTCCCACCGGATCATCTCCGCCTGCCGGAAACTGTTCGACACGCGGCAGGTCGGCCATACCGGCACGCTCGATCCCATGGCGACGGGCGTTCTGCCCGTCCTGATCGGACGGGCCGTGAAGGCGTCGGAATATCTGGTGGAACATGACAAGGAATATTTATGCACCCTGCGGCTCGGCCTGACCACCGATACGGAGGATGTGACGGGAGAGGTGCTCGCCGAGACCGATGAGATACCGGGCGAGGAGGAAGTCTTCTCCGCCGTCGCCTCGTTCGTCGGGACGGTCTCCCAGATTCCCCCGATGTACTCCGCCGTCAAGGTGGGCGGGAAGAAACTCGTCGACATCGCCCGTTCGGGCGGGGAGGTCGAGCGGACGCCCAGGGAAGTGGAGATCTATTCGGCCGTCCCGGAAAGACTGGATGAGCGGACCTATTCGATCCGCATCCACTGTTCGAAAGGCACCTATATCCGTACGCTGTGCGCCGATATCGGCCGAAGACTCGGCTGCGGCGGTGCGATGGCGTCGCTGATCCGTCTCCGGAGCGGGACCTTCACACTCGGCGAAAGCGTGACGGTCGCGGAACTGGAGTCGATGAGCCCGGAGGAGCGGGTGTCCCGACTTCTGCCGGTGGAATCCCTGTTCGGGGATCTGCCTTCGGTCGATCTGCCCGATTTTTTCGCGAGGCTGCTCCGGTGCGGAGCGGATGTGTACCAGAAGAAGGTCCATACCGACTACCCGGACGGAACGATGCTCCGGGCGCGGAACCGGGGACGGTTCTTTGCGCTGGGCCGCGCCGTGGAAGCCGGGGAAGGAGCCGCCATCCGGCTAGAGAAACTGTTCGTCCTGGATGACGGCACATGACAGTTCAGGTAAAGACGATAGAACGATCCGGTGAAAGGAGAGAACGCGGATGCTGATCCATACCGTCCATATCATTTCGTTCGGCGGACTTGAGAACCGCGAGTTCCCGCTGGAACAGGGCGTCAACGTCATCGCGGGGAACGCGGGGAGCGGCCGCTCCACCGTCGCCGCGTTCGTGAAATTCGTTTTCTACGGACTCGGCAGGGAACCGGACAGAAACGGTATGACCGAGCTGCGCCGCTATCTTCCGCGCGAAAGCGGAAAGGCTGCCGGATGGATCGCTGCCGAAACGTCCGACGGAGAGCGGTGGAGGCTGGAACGCGCCGTCGTCCGCACGAAGGAGGGGACGCTCCGGGAACTCTGCCGCATCATCCGTCTGTCAACGTCGGAAGCCATCGTCGGAAAGAACCCCGGCGAATATTTCTTCGGCGTGTCCGAAATGAAGTTCCGGATCGCCGCGACGGCCGCGGGGCCGCAGGAAATGCCGCCGGAGCCGTCCACCGGAGAATACGCCTCCCTGAAGCGGGTGAGAAAGACCCTCCTGGCCTCGGAGGAGGAACGGAACAGGCAGGAGGACGCTTCGTCCCTGGAGGCCTCCCTTTCGGATATCGAACGGCGGATCGCGGAACTTGAGGCGGACCGGGAACGGAACGCCGACACGGCCGAGGCGCTGGACGTCTTTGCAATGTGCGAAAAGATCGACTCGATGAACGAGAAGCGCCGGGCCCTTTCCGCGCTCCGGGAACGGATCGAAGCGCCGGAATCCGCCTGGGCCGACGGGCAGCTCATGAGCACCCTCGCGGTCGCCGAGCGGGATATCCGCGCCTACGACGAAGCCGAGGCTGTCTGGATCGAGACCGGCGGCGTGGAGGCGGAAGACGGATGGGAACTGCCGGACGAAGACGGGGACGCTGCTCGGGAGACCGTCAGGCGGTTGGGCAGGATCACGCGTCTGGAGTCTGCGGTCGCCATGGTCCTGTTCGTGGCGGGCCTCATCGGACTGATGGCCGGTTTTCTGCTGTATTCCCTCAACCGGGAGCTCTTTTATCTGCCCGTGGCCGGCGGGGCGGTTTCCCTCGTCGCGTGCGTCGTGCTCCTCGTCCTGACGGCCGGGCATAGGAAGCAGCTGAACCGGGAACTCGATCTCTGGGGCGCTGACTCCGCCGCCGGGATCGACGAGGCGGTGGAAAGGAAAACGCAGGCTGCCGCGAAAAACAAGGCACAGCAGACCGAACGCGAACGGTACCGCACCTTCCTGGAAGGCGCCCGGATGCGGAACGACGCGGCCGAGGAAAGGGTCGATGCTCTCTGGAAGGAGGCGTCGCTCGGAAGCGGGGCGGAGGACTCCCTGAAACGGATCGCGCTGCTCCGGAAGGCGGCCGCCGGGCTGCTCGAGGAACGCCTCCGTCTGGAGGAGGAGGCGGGGCCCGTGGAGCGGGAGATCGTTTCCTGGGAAAAGGCAACGGCCGGGATCGATCTCGACGCGCTGCTCCGGCGGAGGGGAGAACTCGAAAACAGCGACTTTGGCAGATCCGTCTTGGCGATGGATCCGGAGACGGTCCGGCAGATCAAAAAGGAAATACAGTTCACGGACAGCGCGCTCCGGGCGGCCGCAGGAAGGCGGGACGCCCTGAAGGAAAAGATCGCGAACGCCGGTACCGACACGGCTCCTGCGGAAGAAAACGAGAAAATCGAACAGATCGGACAGCGGATGCTCCGCCTCCGGACGGAAGACATGATCCGGTCCGCTCTCGAGAAGGGAACGGGGGAGACGCCCCGGACCGACGAACTGGAACGCCTGGCGGAAAAGCTCGGAAACGAACCGGCGGATCTGCCGCTCCGCCTGAAGCGGCTGCTGCTCGACGAGTGGTTCACCGTCGAGCGGCCCGTCGTCCTCCTGGACGAGGCGGCGCCGCCCGATACGGCGGCGGACATCTTCCGGGGCGAGCAGGTGATCTGCCTGACGGACGGACGGGATGCCGGAGCGATCCGGCTCTGAACCGGCTGACGCAACTCTGACGAAACGGGTGTTTCCATGAAACTATCGGAGCATTTCGATACCTCCTATCTGAAGAAGACGCTGGTCTACGCGCTGACGATCCTCTTCGGAGCGGCGGTGATCATCTACATCGGGTATCACCTGGTGGACCGGTTCTCCTCCGGCATGGAGCTGACGGACGCAGTCCTCACCACCCATACCCGGACCGTTCACGCGGACGCCGTGATCCTTCGCGAGGAGACGCCGCTCTACGCGTACGCTTCCGGAACGGGGAGCGTGGCGCCCTCCGTCCGGGACGGGACCCGCGTCCGGGCGGGCGGCACGGTGGCGGAGGTCTACGAAGTGGCCTCTCCTGCGGCGGAAGCCCGTCTGACCGAGCTCAGGGAACTGATCGATCTGATCGAGAAGAGCCGCGCGGCGGGCCGGTCCGTCTTGGCTGCCTCGAACGCGGGCGACGAGGTCTATTCGAGAGCGTTTGAGATCGCCTCACGGGCGGCGTCCGGAGAATACGGCGAGGCCGTCTCCCTGCGTGCGGGTCTCCTGCTCGACATCAAGCGGAGAGGGATCATGACCGGCGAGATCACGGACTACGATGCGCAGATCGCGTCGCTCCGGTCCGAAGAATCGTCGCTGAAGGCGTCGCTCGGCGCCTGCCTCGAAACGGTGACCTCCCCTGTCTCCGGCTACTATTTCTCCGAATACGACGGGTACGGCGAGGCGTTCTCCTCGGAGAGGATCGACGACATGACCTATGAGGATTTCGCCGCCCTGACCGATGCGAAACCTTCCTTCGGTGCGGGGACCTCCGTGGGCACGGTCGTCGAGACGTACCGCTGGTATATCGCCGTCGAGATGTCGAAGACGGACGCCGCGCCGATCACCGGCAAAAGGACCGTGACGGTGACCTTTCCCTACAGCGGGATCGATCTCGAGATGAGGCTCGAACGGGTCGTCGGTCAGACGCCGGGCGAGCGGGTCGTCCTGGTCCTCTCGTGCGAGAAGCTCCCGGAGGAGTTCGACTATGCCAGGATGCAGCCGGTGGACATCGCGGCGGCGGATTACACGGGATTCGAGATCCCGGCAGAAGCCGTCCGCGTGGTGAACGTGGGCGGAACGGAATACACGGGCGTCTATGTCCTGGACAAGGTGACCGTGGTCTTCCGCCGGATCAGCGTGGTATATGAGGACGACGGACTGTTCCTGTGCATCGGGAACGACGAGGACAACGAACGGGTCCGCGAAACGGTCCAGGAGGCGAGAGATCTCCGGGCGGAGGTCATCCTGGAGGAAAAAAGGACAAAAGCCATCCGGAACGGGACCATCCTGACGGATGCGACGGAAAAGACGCTGCAGCGGGAAGCGGCGTCCGAAGCGGCCGCGGAGATCTCGGCGGACTCGCTCGGACTGGCCTACTGGCTGGAGCGGAACGATATCGTGATCGTGAGCGGCAGAAACCTGGCTGCCGGAAAAGTGGTGAAGGCGTCATCATGACAGAAGAAAGAGCGAGTTTTCTCCTGGACAGGCTGAAGGCCGTGGAGGAGAAGATCGAGTCGGCGCGCGAACGGCGGGGCGGGGGAAAGCCTGTGGCGCTCCTCGCGGCGTCGAAGACGATGCCGGCCGAGGACATCGTTCTCCTGGCGGAACGGGGCGGTCTCCGGCTCTGCGGGGAGAACCACGTGCAGGAGTTCCGCGACAAGTATGACGCGGTGAAGGCGGCGGGATGTGACGTCGACCTGATCGGGCATCTGCAGACCAACAAGGTGAAATATGTGGCCGGCCGGGCCAGGCTGATCCATTCCCTTGATTCCATACGGCTAGCCGAGGCGCTGGAAAAGCGCTGCGCGTCGCTCTGCGTCACGCAGGATGTACTCGTGGAACTCAATATAGGGGGGGAGGAGACGAAGACCGGCGTGGACCGGGACGTTTTTCCCCGGCTGCTCGAGGAAGTCGCCCGCTTTCCTCATATCCGCGTGCGCGGGATGATGGTCATGGCGCCGAAGAGCGACGAAAAAGAAGAAATCCGCAAATACTTCCGAGAATCTTATAAAATATTTCTTGACTTTTTCGGCAGGGGTGAATATAATATAGGGGAAAGTATCTTGTCGATGGGCATGAGCGACAGTTACGAGATCGCCGTGGAGGAAGGAGCGGACCTGGTCCGCGTCGGAAGCGCGATCTTCGGCGCCCGGACCTGAGACGGCAGAAAAGAGACCAGAAGGGCGGCTCCGGCGAACTCAAAAGAAAATCCTGCCGGTCACAAAACGGCAGAACGGAGGAACAGCATGGGAATCATGGATCGAATCAAGAAGGTAACCGGTACGCAGGACCCCTACGACGAGTCTTACGAAGACGATTACTATGACGGCTTCGATGGCGCCTATGACGGAACGGGCGCCGACGGCGACATGCAGTTTGCGGGCAATACCCAGATCGCGGGCGGCAAGATGAGCTCGCAGATCGGGGGCATGAACACGGTGGGACAGACCGGCGGCATCAGCCTTTCCGGCTCCAACATCAAAATGCAGGTCGTCCGTCCCCGTACCTATAACTCTGAGACGGCAAGCCAGATCGCCAACCATCTGCTGAATCGCGAGACGGTGGTTCTGAACCTCGAGGACTGCAACAAGGAAGCGTCTCTCCGCCTGATCGACTTTCTCACCGGCGTCGCCTATTCCATCAGCGGCTCCCTGAAGAAGATCGCGACGAGCGCCTACGTGATCACGCCTTCCAACGTGGACGTCGGCGAAGCTCCGTTCAAGACCAAGAAGCCTCCGGAGACCCAGCAGCCCGAGGAGAAGGAAGTCATCAACGACGACTTCGCGGATTTCAACAACTGAGAACGGACGGGCCGAACCGTCAGGACGCGATAAAGGGAACGTGCTGAAGCCGGCGAGGCGTTCAGGTGTTGTTCTTACACAAAAACCAGTGAAAGGTGCATACGCCGGACCGTAAAGTCGGGGAACGTTGCCTTTCACTGTTTTGTTTCCGGAGGAAAAATTGACCTCATTCCTGTACATTTTTGTGACCACCGTCCGGGTGATCATCGGCGCGCTGCAGCTCTGCATGTTCCTGCGCGCCATCTTCTCCTGGATCATGGCGGACAGCGACGGGCCTCTTATCACCTTCCTCGAAACGGTGACGGAGCCGGTCATCCTCCCGGTGCGCGCTCTGTGCGACCGGTTCGGATGGTTCGAGGGAATGCCGTTCGACATGCCGTTTCTGATCACGTTCATCCTCCTGTCCGTGGTCAATCTGGTCCTCTGAGGACCGGGCGGCGGCTGGGCTGGAACATGAAGAAAACCAACGAAACGATGCTGGCCGCGCGGGCGGCCGAGCTCTATCGAGAATCGGAATATGCCGTCAGCGTGACGGATTTCTTTTCCCCGGGGGAACGGGTCGCCCTGTACCGTGAACTGACGGCCAGGATCGGCGCAGGCGTCAGCCGGTGCGTCTTCTGGGGCGGCTGCCTCGGCGCGGAGCGTACGGCGGCCGTCTTCCTGCCGGAATGGTGGATGCCGGACGGCTTTCCGCCGCACGAAATGCCGGAGGACGAGGGGCGGGCCGAGGCGTTCGCCTCCCTCCTTGGAAGCGAACCGGATCTTCTCCGGGAGATCCCGCTCGCCTGTCTCACCGTCCGCGGGAGCGGATTCAGAGCGCTGTCCCACCGCGACTTCATGGGCGGGATCCTTTCGACCGGCGTGGACCGTTCGGTGATCGGCGACATCGCCGTCCTCGGCGACGCGGAGGCGGCGGTCTTCGTCCACCGGCGGATCGCTCCCTATCTCACGGAAACGCTGAAACGGATTGGCCGGGACGCGGTCGCGGTGACCGAAACGCCGAGGCCGCCGGCCTTCCGGATCCCGAGACAGTTCGGAAAGACGGAGATGATCCTCTCTTCCCCGAGACTGGACGGTGTGGTGAAAGCCCTGACGGGAAAATCGAGAGAAGACGCGGCCGAGCTGGTAAGAAGCGGCCTCGTGGAACTGTCCTATGTGGAGGAGACGGACGTTTCCGCCCCGGTGCGGGAGGGAGACGTGCTCTCCGTACGCGGATACGGAAAATACCGGATCGGCGGCGTGACGGGTCAGACCCGCTCCGGCCGGATCCGGATGACTGCCTTGAAATACCTCTGAGAGAAAGAACGGGGAACGAGCATGCCGAAAGATTTTACGAAAAAAAGTTTTCAGAAGACCCTGCGCGGCTATGCGCCGGAAGAGGTGGACGAGTATCTCGCCTACGCGACCAGGGAATACCTGAGACTTGAGAAGACGAGCAAGGATAACGAAAGAAAACTCGCGATCATCCTAAACAAACTGGACGCAACGACGAACCGTCTCCATGAGGTGGAAGCGGAACTGGCCGCCACCGGATCCGGCGAAGACCGGACGATGCCCGACGAGGCCGATGTCGACCAGTCCGTGAAGGACGCGGCGGAACGCGTCGTGGCTGAGGCGAACCGCAAGGCGGACGCCCTGATCACGGAAGCCAGACGCCAGGCCGGGATTATTCTGGCGACCGCCCGGAACGAATCGAAACTGAGCACCGTGGATGCCGCCGGAAAGGCGGAGAAGATCCTGCGCGCCGCGCAGAACGAGGGCGAACGGATCCGGAACGAAGCGAAGGAGGCCACCCGCGCAACGGAGGCGCTCAGCGGAGAGATCATCCGGTTCAGGGATTCGCTGTTCGAAATGTACAATACGCACATCGAACTGGTGGAACACGCCGCTGCCGCGGCCGAACGGTTCCTGAAGACAGCCCGGGCGCAGCACTCGCTCGAAGAGGAAGCGGACGCGGAAGGGGCCGAAGTGGCTACGGGAACGGCCGAAGAGAACGGGTACAGGGTCAAAACGGCGGAAGAGGTCTTCCCGTCCATCGAAGAGGCCGCCGAGGTATTCGGTGAAACGATAGAGGAGAGCCCCGGTGAGGCGGACGGGATCCCGGAGCCCGTCGGGGAGACTGCCGAAGAGATCGCGGGCAGGACCGATACGGCGGAAGAGGTCTCCTCGTCCATCGAAGAGGCCGCCGAGGCATTCGGCGAAACGATGGAGGAGAGCCCCGGGGAGGCGGACGAGTTCGCGGAAGCCGTCGTGGAGACTGTCGAAGAGATCGGGGACAGGACCGAAACGGCGGAAGAGATCTCTTCGTCCATCGAAGAGGCTGCCGAAGCGTTCGGCGATACGATAGAAGAGATTTCCGGGGCCGCGGAGAGGATCCCCGACGAGGTCGAAGAAGCGGGAAACGAGGCCGAAGAAGCGGCCGGGGATACGCTCGCAGCCCTCGAAGAGATCCTGGAGGAGGCTGAAGAAGGAACTGAAGCGATTCCTGAAGCCGCCGAAGAGACTCCCGAGGACGTGTTCGAAGAGGTTGAAGCGGCTGACGAAGTGATCCCTGAGACGGCCGGAGATGTCCTTGACGTGATCGGGGAAGCGGAGGAAGAGACCGGGGAAACTGCGGCCGATCCCGACGTTCCGGACGGCGCCGCGGACGACGATCCCGTCAAGGCGCTGCAGGACTTTCTGAGCGAGGGTGAGAAGGCGGAAACGGGCGGGGGACCGTCCGCGAAGGATGATTTTCTGTCCCGGTTCCCGGAATTCGAAGAGCTGGCTGCCACGCTGGCGGGCGAACCCGTCCGGCCTTCTCAACTGCATGGACTGGACGGCCTTGACGATCTCGACGATCTCGACGAGCTGGACGGCGGGGACGCCGCACGAAAAAGACCGGTGGACGGATACGATTCCACGCCGGAAGACCTGTTCGTCGATCTGGCGGTCGGTGGCGGCGGCTGGAACGAGGTGCCCGAAGACGGCGCGGAGCCGGAAAAGACGGAGGAGAATGCCGAGGATCTGGACTTTGACCGGTCGTTTTCCTTCGGCGGTTCCGATACGTCGAAGTCTCTGGATGAGTTCCTCGGTCAGGATACCGACGCGGTGAACGACGCGCTGTTTAGAAACATCTTCGGCGGGAGCGACCGGTATGTGGAAGTCGTGAGCAATCAGCCGACCTACACGCCGGAGGAGCCGAAAAAGAAAACGAAACCGAACTAAGGACCGGCCGGCGCCGGATATCATCATCGGAAAGAGAAAGAGGGTGTCCTCATGTTCAATATCATCGTGTCCGTGATCCAGATCGCGCTCGTCATTCTGATGGATCAGCTGATCAAGCTGCAGATCGGGCCCTATCTCGCGTCGTTCCCGAACAGCACCACTCCGCTCATCGAAAACGTAGTCCACCTGACCTATGTGGAGAACCGCGGCGCAGCTTTCGGAATGCTCGCCGATCACCGCTGGGTCTTCATGATCCTCTCCTGCGTGGGCGTGGCGGTCCTTCTGGGCTGGCTTCTGGTGAAACCGCCGAAGAGCCTCGCGATCCAATACGGCATGGCGTTCGTGATCGGCGGCGGTATCGGCAATCTGATCGACCGGTTCCGCCTCGGCTACGTGATCGACTACATCGACTTGAAATTCATCAATTTCTACGTCTTCAATCTGGCGGACGCCTTCGTCTGCATCGGCTGCTTCGTGATCGCGATCGGGCTGATCATCGAAATGGGGAAGACCAAAAAAGCCCCGAAGCAGGAAAAGACGGGGGACGGACAGACAAACAATGAATGAACGAGAAAAGATCCCGCCGGTCTTCACATCCGAGACGGCGGGACTTCGTTTGGATGCCTTCGTGGCGGAGAAGTGCGGCGTCACCCGTTCCCGGGCACAGCGTCTGATCGGAGACGGCTGCGTTCTGGTGAACGGAAGGCCGGCTCCGAAGAACCACCGGCTCGCCGCAGGTGAGAACGTTTCGGTGAGGGTTCCGGAGAACGAGCCGGCCGAAGCGGGACCGGAAGAGATCCCGCTCGATATCGTCTACGAGGACGGCGACATCATCGTTGTGAACAAGCCGGAGGGCATGGTGGTGCACCCCGCGCCCGGCCATCCGGGCGGCACGCTGGTCAATGCGCTTCTCTATCATTGCGGAGACTCTCTCTCCGGCATCGGGGGCGTGAACCGGCCCGGGATCGTCCACCGGATCGACCGGGATACTTCCGGGCTGATCTGTGTCGCGAAGAACGATGCGGCACACCAGTCGCTGGCGGCTCAGCTGAAGGATCACACCATGCACCGAGAATACCGGATGCTCGTCACCGGATCCCTCCGGGAGGAGAAGGGTACGGTGGATGCGCCCATCGGGCGGCATCCGACGGACCGGAAGAAGATGGCCGTGATCCGGGATCCTTCGAAACGGACGCGCCGCGCCGTGACCCACTGGCAAGTCCTGGAACGCCTGCCGGCCTTCACTTACGCGGAGGCGGTGCTGGAGACGGGGCGGACGCACCAGATCCGGGTGCACATGGCCTCGATCGGACACCCGATCATGGGCGATACGCTGTACGGAGGCGGTCATACGCCCTTTGAGAAGAAGATCCCGTCGCTGCTGACGGGGCAGATGCTTCACGCCGTGGCGCTGGTTCTGCGCCATCCCGGGACCGGGGAGGAGATGCGTTTCACCACGCCGCTCCCGGAGAATTTCGAGCGCGTGCTGGAACTGCTCCGTCAAAAAGCCTGACGGCCCGGTTTTTTCGCTTTTTTTCAAATAAGGGTTGACAGAGAGAGCGCGACGGATTATCATATAGTTGAACAACCGATCAACTATCAAGAAAGGAGCTCGTATGGGACAGGATTTCTGCTGCGGCGAGGAAGTGATCCACGAAGAGGCGGTGTCGCGGGCGAAAGCGGCGATGCGGGACAGGACCTCCTATGAGGAACTGGCCGGTCTCTTCAAGAATTTCGGCGACACCACCCGGGCCGGGATCCTTCACGCCCTGGAGGCGGAGGAACTGTGCGTCTGCGATCTTGCGGCGCTGTTCGGGATCACCAGGTCCGCCGTCTCCCATCAGTTGAAGATCCTGCGGCTGGCCAACCTGGTCAAGTCGCGCCGGGACGGTCAGATCATCTGGTACTCTCTGGCCGACGATCACGTGAAAGCCGTGATCGATCTCGGTTTCGAGCATCTGGACGAGTAGAAGAGGGAGCCGTCCTCCGCCTTTGGAGTGACGGCAAACTTTACGCCTCAAAAGTTGAATAATTGAGCAACTATATGACGATTCGGGAGGGTCATCCGATGGAGAAGAACAGATCCGGAGAAAAAGAAGAGAGAAAGAAAAAGCCCGGCGCGTGCGGATGCTGCGACGGCCGGTGCTGCCACGAAGAAGAGGAGGAGAAGCCGATCTGGAAGCTGCTCGTCCGCTTCCTTCTGGCCGGGGCGCTGCTCGGCGTATCGTTCTGGGCTGACCGCCGGATCCCTGCCGCCGGCGTCGCGCTCGGTGTAGCCGCCTGGCTGATCCTCGCCTGGGACGTGCTCCGGGAGGCCGGGGAGCATCTGGTCCGGAACAGATGGCCTGACGAGAATTTCCTCATGTCCGTTTCCACGATCGCGGCGCTCTGTCTGGGGGACCGGGCGGAAGCGGCGGCGGTGCTTGCGCTCTATCACCTGGGGGAATGGCTGGAGGACAGGGCGACGGAACGTTCCCACCGCTCCGTGACGCGGCTGCTCGACCTGAGAGAGGAAGTGGCACACGTTCTCCGAAACGGCACCCTGAACGACGTTTCCCCTGACGAGGTGGAAGTCGGCGAGGAGATCTCGGTCCAGCCCGGTGGGCGGATCCCGCTCGACGGCGTCGTGACGTCGGGGCATTCTCCCGTCGATACGTCCTCTCTGACCGGTGAATCCGCACCGCTCGACCGGGGGCCCGGCGACGAGGTGCTCGCGGGCTGCCTCAACGGCGGAGGTCAGCTCACGGTCCGCGTGACCAGACCGGCAGGGGATTCCGCGGCCGCGAAGATGCTGGCGCTGATCGAGGAATCGGAGTCGCATCAGGCGGAACCCGAGCGGCTGACCAGGAGGATCGCGCGCGTCTATACGCCCGTCGTGGTCCTGCTCTCTCTTCTGCTGGCCGTCGTCCCGCCGCTTTTCTTCGGCGGGAATTGGGCGGAGTGGATCCGCAGAGGGGCCACGGTCCTGGTTATCTCCTGTCCCTGCGCACTGGTCATCTCCATCCCGCTCACCTACTTCTGCGGGATCGGCGCGGCCTCTTCCCGGGGCGTTCTGCTCAAGGGAGGCGGTGTCCTGGAACGGCTCGCAGCGGCGGATACGGCCGCCTTCGATAAGACGGGGACTCTGACGACCGGATCGTTCCGGCTTTGCGGTCTCGAGCCGGTCTGCGGCGTGACGGAAGAACGGCTGCTTTCCGCGGCGGCCGCGGCGGAAGGTCTCTCCACCCACCCGGCGGCGGAAGCGATCCGGGCGGCCTGCATCGAACGTCTCGGAGATCTCCCCGCTCCCGCAGAGGATATCACGGAAGAACCCGGTGTCGGCGTGAAGGCCGATCTCCTAGGATGCAGGATCGGAGTCGGAAACGAGCGGATCCTGCAGCAGGAAGACCGGGACGCCCTGAAGGCCGGAGACGGCCGCGGCACCCGGGTCCATGTTACGGAAGACGGCCGGTATATCGGCACGATCGTCCTGTCGGACGAACTGAAAGCCGGCGTCGGGGATACGGTCAGGAAACTGAAGGAGAACGGGTTCGTCAGGACGCTGCTCCTGACGGGCGACGGCGAGGGCCCCGCCTGGGCGGCGGGGGAGGAGGCGGGCATGGACGAGATTCGGTACGCGCTCCTTCCGGACGGAAAAACGGATGCGATCCGGGAACTCAAGAGGGACGGCTCCGTCGTCCTGTTCGCCGGTGACGGAGTCAACGACGCGCCGGCGCTCCTCGAGGCGGACGTCGGATTCGCCATGGGCGCTCTCGGCTCGGACGCGGCCGCGGTCGCGGCGGACGCCCTTCTGATGACGGACGATCCGGCCGGGCTCGTAACAGCGCACCGGATCGCGAAGAAGACCGGGCGCATCGTCCGGGAGAATCTTGCGATGGTGATCCTCGTGAAGGCCGCATTCCTGATCCTCGGTGCGCTGGGGATCAGCAGCATGTGGATGGCGGTCCTCGGGGACGTCGGCGTGATGCTCCTCGCGGTGCTGAACGCGCTCCGCATGCTGAGACAGTAGGAACGGCCGAAGGCCGTCCGGAACCGGACATGGCGAACGTGCCCGCCCGCTCCCCGAACGGGGCGGCGGGCACTTGTCTTTATGCGCAAAAGGCCGGCCTCACGGATCCCGTCCAAAAATCCGCGGCGTTCCGGAGCGTCACCGGGACTGCCGGTCTCTTGTTTTTTTCGCGGAAAGTGGTATACTATGTACAGGATAAAGATTTGCCGGATCTGCGGGGGAGTGCAGGCCGGAGAAAGGACGGTCCTCATGAAGAGATTCCTGGTCGTGGTCGATATGCAGAAGGACTTTGTGAACGGTGCGCTCGGGACAGGAGAAGCGGCCGCCGTCGTTCCGGCCGTCGTACGGAAGATCAGCACGTTCGACGGCGAGATCTTCGCGACCCTCGACACGCATTCCGGAGACTATCTGGATACGGAGGAGGGCAGACATCTTCCGGTCCCGCACTGTATCAGAGGGACGGACGGATGGCAGATCGAGCCGTCCGTCGCCGCCGCGCTCGAGTCCAGAGGCTTCACGGCCGTCGAGAAGCCGACTTTCGGCTCCGTGGATCTCGTGCGGCTGATCGGGGAGAGAGCCGGGAGCGAGAGGTTCTCGGTCGAACTCGTCGGGCTGTGTACCGATATCTGCGTCGTCAGCAACGCGCTCCTGCTCAAGGCGAACTATCCCGAAGCGTCCGTTTCGGTCGATCCCTCCTGCTGCGCGGGCGTGACGCCCGGGAAACATGAAGCGGCCCTGGAAACCATGAAAAGCTGTCAGATCGAGGTGAAGAAAATGTATACGTTCGATGCGGAAAAGGTCAAAAACGAGTGTGTCCGGTGGATACGCGATTTCTTTGAGGAAAACGGAAAGGGATGCAACGCGGTGGTCGGGATCTCCGGCGGCAAGGACAGTTCCGTGGTGGCTGCGCTTTGTGTCGAGGCGCTTGGCCGGGACCGTGTCATCGGCGTCCTGATGCCGAACGGCGAGCAGGCGGATATCGACATGGCGAAGCTCCTGGTGGAGCATCTCGGCATACGTCACTATATCGTCAACATCCGGGACGCGGTGAACGGCGTCATCGGCAGCATCCCGTTCGAGCTGTCGAAGCAGAGCCGGGAGAACCTGCCGCCCAGGATCCGGATGTCCACGCTCTACGCGGTATCGCAGAGCAACAACGGCCGCGTGGCGAACACCTGCAACCTATCGGAAGACTGGGTCGGCTATTCCACGCGCTACGGCGACAACGCCGGCGATTTCAGCCCGTGCTCTCGCCTGACGGTGCAGGAAGTCAAGGCGATCGGCCGGCTGCTCGGACTCCCCTCCGTTCTGGTGGACAAGGTGCCCATCGACGGTCTCTGCGGCTTGACGGACGAGGAGAACCTCGGATTCACCTATGCGGAACTCGACCGGTATATCCGGGAGGGCATCATTGACGACCCCGAAAAGAAGGAGAACATCGACCGCAGACATCGGAACAACCTGTTCAAACTGCAGCTGATGCCGGCCTTCGATCCGGAGATCTGACCGGACGGCCGGGAGGCGGCGCGACGGCGGGAAGAGAGACGCAGCGATGAAAACATATAAGGACGAGGCAAGGGAACGCTGGGGCGGCACGCAGGCCTGGCGGGAGTTCGAGGAGCGGTCCGGTCCGCAGGAAGACGCGGCGGCCGGACTGATGGCGCTGTTCGCCGCGCTCGGCGGAAAGAAGCAGCTGCCGCCCGAGAGCGAAGAGGCCCAGCAGGCCGTCGAAGAGATCCGGCGGTATATCAGCGCCCACTACTACGACTGCACGGACGAGATCCTGGCGGGGCTCGGCGAAATGTACGTCGCCGACGACCGTTTCAGAAACAACATCGACAGAGCGGGGGGCGCAGGAACCGCGGCGTTTGCGCGCGCCGTGATCCGCGCCCGCGGGAACCTCAGATGAAACTGCCGCATCCCTTTGAGGAAAACGGGAATGACGGCAGCGACGGAGCGTGACAGACGGGTCTGGGCAAAAAGACGAAGCGGAGGTGGCGGAACGGATGAGAACGACCGCGGACGACCGGCCGGGCGAGAGAGTCCTCATCGTCGGCTGCTCCGGCAGCGGAAAGAGCACGCTGGCCGTCATGCTGCGGGAGAAGACCGGTCTGCCTCTCATCCATCTTGACAGTGTCTGGTGGAGAGAGGACCGGACCCATATCACCCGCGAGGAATTTGACGAATGCCTGGAGAAGATCCTGGCCGGAGAGAGATGGGTCATCGACGGGGACTATAGCCGGACATACGAGCCCCGGATCGCCGCGTGCGACACGGTCGTTTTTCTCGACTTCAGCGAGGAGGACTGCATGAAGGGGATCCGGGAGAGGGTCGGAAGACCGAGACAGGACATTCCCTGGATCGAGGACGAGGTGAGCCCGGAACTGGCGGAGCATGTCGCGCGTTATCGCGGGACCAGCCGGACGAAACTGCTCGAACTGCTCGAAAAGTACCCGGGAAGGAAGATCCTGACCTTCAGAACAAGGGAAGAAGTCACGGACTGGCTGAACCGTCTGTGACCCCGGACCCGTTTCGGAATCGTGATCAGGCCCGGTCCGCTGACCAACCGTCAGCGGACCGGGCTTTGTCGTTCCGCGCCGCGCTGCGGCAGGAGCATCATACCACGATCCGACCGGGGCGAAGCGCCTGTCGGGACGGAAGGCAGGGAAGAGGGCGGGCGAAAAAATGGGTTTCCGGCGGACGGGTTTTCTTTGACATTCCTGTTCGGCAGTGGTAAAATACATTCGGGGGCGTGTTTGCGTCGCCGGGACACCGGACGGGGCCGTTTCCCGCACAACGAGACAATCAAAGCGTGGCGGAGACCGTGGAGAGGAGACTGGGGCATGCATTTCGGGTTTTCATTCGTCGGACTGGTCTTTCTCATCCTGTTGACTGTTCCGAACCTGATCTGGACGAGGAACAGACCAGAGGGCTACGACCGGTCCGCTGCGAACGAGAATCGCTTCCTTCTCTTCCTCGAGCGGACGGGGGAGGTATTGGTCACCGTACTTGTCCTGATCTTCCGGGAGCACGATCCGCGGGGATTCTCCCCCTGGCTGCTCTGGCTTATCGCGTCGCTTTTCCTGATGATCCTCTACGAGGCGTTCTGGATCCGCTATTTCAGGAGCGGAAAGACCATGCGGGATTTCTACGGCGATTTTCTAGGAATCCCCGTTGCGGGCGCCTCTCTTCCGGTCGCCGCGGTGCTGTGCATCGCCGTCTACGGCGGAGATCCGTTTCTTCTCGCGGCCGGGATCGTTCTGGGGATTGGACATATCGGAATCCACCTCGGACACCGGAGAGAAACGTTCGGGACGGAGGACGCCCCGGCGGGCTATACCTTCGTCGCGCTCCGGGAACGGCCGGATCTCGAAAACGAGGCGTCGCGCTGGTTCCATGAGAAATGGGGCGTTCCGGAAGAGACCTACCGGGATTGCATCGGCCGCTATCTGTCGGGGAAGACGGAATACGGATGGTACTGCTGCCTTACGGAGGGGCGGATCGTCGGCGGCCTCGGCATCGTCGAAAACGATTTTCACGAACGGACGGATCTTTCGCCGAACCTGTGTGCGGTCTATACGGAAAAGGAGCACCGCGGGCGCGGGATCTGCGGCAGGCTGCTCGGCCTGGCCGTGGAGGACATGAGATCGAAAGGGATCTCGCCGCTCTATCTCCTCACGGACCTCGAGGGGTTCTACGAGCGGTACGGATGGGAATTCTGCTGCATGGTACGGGGGAACGGGGAACCGGCTCCCTCAAGAATGTATCTCCATCGATGAAGGAAACACGGACAGGGGGAAGAGGACATGAAACTGACGGGTGTCGAGAAAGAGGGCGACTGGCTGTACTCCGAATGGCGGCTGACTTACCGGGTCGGGTGGGAGCAGATCCTCCGAGCGGCTTCGCTGATCCGGCAGTATACGAAGAATCCGGAGATCCTCACCGGGGATGCGGGCGGGGAGTCTGCCGCGGCCGTCGAGAGCCCGGAGGAGGTCTTGTCTCTTCCGGAGGCCGGACGCCTGACGATCCGCGGTTTCTCCGAGATCTTGGACGTCCCGCTCATGATCACGTTCTACAACCAGCTCGATCTGGTAAGAGCATATGTTGCATGCGCAACGGAAGAATTCATGGAAGCCGATTATAAGGCGTTCAATCTGTCCATGTGCCAGTTCATGGATTCCGCCGAGATCGCGATGTACGGCTGACCCGAACGGTCTTTCGCCGCGCGGAATAACGATAATAAGATAATAAGAAAAAAAGGGGGACCATCCGATGATAGGAGATTTCAGATACGGTACGCCCACCGAATTGTATTTCGGCCGGGGCGTGATCCGGGATCTGCCCGGCGTCCTCGAACGCTACGGCAGGACCGTGCTTCTGACGTACGGCGGAGGCTCGATCAAAAAGAACGGCCTCTATGATCAGGTCATGAAACTGCTCACCGGGTTCGACGTCGTCGAATTGCCCGGGATCGAGCCGAATCCCAGATATGACCCGTCCGTCACGACCGGCGCGCGGCTGTGCCGGGAACACGGCGTCGACGTCATCCTCGCGGTCGGGGGCGGATCGGTCCTCGACTGTTCCAAGGCGATCTCCGTCTGCGCTCTGTACGACGGAGACGGATGGGATCTCATCTCCGGCAGAGTCGAGGCGGAGCAGTCGCTGCCCGTCGTGGATATCATCACGCTCGCCGCGACCGGGAGCGAATACGATGCCGGCTGCGTGATCTCCAACACCGCTCTCTGCGACAAGCGGGGTTACGTGGACGGGATCCTCTTCCCGAAGGTTTCATTCCTCGATCCCGTCTATACGTTCACGGTCTCTCCGTGGCAGACGGCGTGCGGGACCGCGGATGCGGTCAACCATGTCCTCGAACAGTTTTTCGCGGAACCGAATTCGCGGTTCAACGACGGCATGATGATCTCCGCCCTCCGGTCGCTGATGGAGAATGTGAAGATTGCCCTCGCGAAGCCGGACGACTACGACGCGCGGAGCGAGCTGATGTATGTGTGTACGCTCGCGTGCAACGGGATCCTTGCCAACGGCGCCGGCGAATCCGGCTGGCCGATGCACTCGATCGAACACGCGCTGAGCGCGTATTTTGACATCACGCACGGCGCCGGGCTCGCCGTGATCACGTCCCGGTGGATGAGGGAGATCCTCTCCCCCAAAACGGCGGAGCGGTTCGTCACGCTCGGACGGGGCGTCTTCGACCTCGATCCCGCGCTTCCCGACGGCGAGACGGCGGAAAAGACGATCGAAGGGTTTTACACCTTCTTCGAATCCATCGGGATCCCGATGCATCTTTCCGAACTCGGCGTCAGCGCGGAGAAGATCGGAGAGATGGCGGACCATATTCTGGAGAACGACGACACGTCGCAGGCATGGATGTACGCGCCTCTCGACCGGGACGCCCTGATCCGCATCCTGACGGCGAGCATGTGAGAGAAAGCCGGCTTCACCCGGGGAGGCCGCCGAAGACAGGATGTCCGTTCCGTCCGGCGGTCACGGAAAACGTCCCTGCCGCGCCGTGCAGGAAAAACGAGGTGTGAAATGGCAGCACGACTGAGAGACCTTACGGAAGCGAGCGGAGAAGCGGTCGCCTGGATCGTCCGGGAGATCACCCATATCTGCCGTGACATGAAGAAACGGGCGCCCGGGAGCGAAGGCGAGCGGGAGGCTGCCGCCTACATGGCCGGCGTCCTGCGCGACGAGTGCGGCTGCGGGCACGTCCTGACCGAACCCTTCACGGTGCGCCCCGGCGGCTTCTACGGCTATTTCGTCATCTCCGCGATCCTCGGCCTCCTCACGATCGGCTGCTATTTCATCCGCCCCTGGCTGACGCTGGTCTTCGCGATCCCGGGACTGGTCCTGTTCCTTCTTCATTTCGTCCTCTACAGACAGGTGCTCGATCCGTTCTTCCCCGGCCGGGAAAGCGTGAACGTCACCGCGACCCGCCCTCCGTCGGGCGAAGTCAGGGCAAGGATCTTCCTGAACGGCCATACCGACGCCGCCCGGGAATTCCCGCTCAACTACTATTGCGGCGGGATCGTCTTCGAGATCCCCGGAGCGGCTTCGTTTTTCGGCAGCCTCTTCTATACCGCGCTTTCCGTCACGGCGCTTTCCGGCGCGGGCGCCTGGACGCGTACCGCCGCGCTCTGGGGCCTTCTGTTCGTGCCGGCCTTCATCCTGACGGCGTTCACCAACCATCCGACACGCGTCGTTCCCGGCGCGAACGACAATCTGTCGGCCTGCTATATGGGGATCGCCCTGCTCCGCGAGATGGAGAGACGGGGCGTCGTTCCGGAACATACGGAGATCGGCGTGATCCTCACCGGATCGGAGGAAGTGGGCCTGCGCGGAGCGAAGGCCTGGGTAAAGGCGCACCGCGACGACTACCGGGACGTGCCGACCTATATCGTTTCTTTCGACACCATCCACGATCCCCGGCGCCTGATGGTCAACCGCCGGGATCTGAACAGCGTCGTCCGATCGGACGAGACGCTCGGCGAAATGTTCCTTGAGGCCGCGAAGACGGCGGGCGTCCCCTGCGGGACCGGCGTCGTGCCGCTGCTCGGCGGGGCCACGGACAGCGCCGCCTTCACCCAGGGCGGTTTCGCCTCGATCGGCGTGACCGGTCTCAGCCATGTGCTCAAGGACTACTACCACACCCGCCGGGACGACTGCGACAACCTGAACGGGGAAGGACTCGGAAACTGCTGGCGGGCGATGGTCATGCTCGCCGATCTCATAGAAAACGGACAAAAAACTTCGTGAGGTGACGCGATGTTCGACTACAGACGACAGTTTGACCTGTACTGCGGAGAGAACGGCCTCGGACTCAGCCTTTCTTTCGGCATGCCGACGGGATACGGGCAGGCGTACGGGACGTTCGATCCCGATACGGAGACGGTCTTCGTGAACGCCGGTTCCCTGAGCGGAAGGCCGGACTACGAGAAAGCGTTCTATCTCTTCCATGAATTGCGGCACGCGTCCCAGCTTCTCCGGCCGGAACGGTTCAGCGGCGAAGTCGCCCGGAGCGCCCGGTACGCCATCCTCTACGACGGGACCTGCTGCCGCCTGACCGGCGAAGGATTTGCCTCCTGCAGGCTGAACGGCAGCGAGGGCGCATTCACGGCGCTGTATCTCGCTCAGGCTTCCGAGACCGACGCCAACGCGTTCGCGTACGGCAGAGCGAAAGATCTTTTCGGCGATCTTCCGGGACTTCGTGCCCTGTACGGTTTCTGGACGCCGGAGAGGCCCGTCCCGAACACGACCTACGACGCCGTCTACGCCGCGATCGACGAACTGACGGGCGCGGGGACGGACGGGATCGAGGCCGTCAGATCCGAGGACGTGACGCCGTACCTCGCCCTGCTCGATCACCGGGAGGAGAACGACGAGTTCTACCGGGAAGCGGCGGAAAACAGCCGGGACATCTTCGTGCTGCGGCGCGGGTCGGAGACTGTCGGTCTGTCGTATGTCGACGACGGTACGGAAGGATTCGTTTACGTCCATCTGTTCCCCGCATTCCGGAGAAAAGGATACGGGATCCCCGCCGTACGCGCCGCGGAGCGGCTCCTCAGAAACAGGCCGGTCCGCATCATGACCGGTTATGTGAGCGGGGACGGGGCAGCGGAGGAGACCGCCCGTCGAGGCGGGTATATCAGGAAGTATTCCTCCGCCGTCATGCGGTATCGCGGCGGCCGCTTCCCGGAGCCGGATCTGTCGGTCCGGAAATACCGGGACGAGGATTTTGAGGAAGCGTTCGCGCTTTCCGCCGAGGCATTTCACAGGATGCGCCTGGGGACGGGTCTTTTTCCCGACAACGTTCAGGCCGTCCCGGACGGGAGGGTGCGACGGCACTGGTCGGAGACGGCGGGCGAACGATATGTGCTGACGGCGGACGGAGAGATCGCCGGCCATGCCAAACTGGACGGCGACACGATCGAGTCCGTCTCGATCAGGATTTCCCGTCAGGGACAGGGTCTGGGAAGAAGATTCCTGCAATATCTGGCAAACCGCGTCCTGGACGGGGGATACGGCGAGGTCCGGCTCTGGTGTATCATCGGCAACGACCGGGCGAGACATCTGTACGACTCTCTCGGTTTCGAGGAAACGGGCCGCGCCGACTACGCGGAAAAGAAGATCCCCGTCCCGGCCTGTCCGGAGAGGGGAAGAAACGTCTGAGATCCGGCCGGCACTGAGCGGACGGGAGAAAGACTGCGGCACGGGAGGCGGAGCGATGAGCGGACCGGAAAGAAAGATCGTCGCCATCGGCGGCGGCGAATGCGGCAGGGTCGACGGAGGCGAGAAGCTTCCGTACGAGCTTGGAGAGATCGACCGGGAGGTCGTTAGACTGTCCGGCCGGGAGAAGCCGCATTTCCTTTTCCTCGGGCATGCGATGGTCACGATCGGATCCGAAGCCGAGACCCAGTACGCCGACACCATGCGTTCAATCTATGCGGATCTCTACGGGTGCGAGTTCCGGTCTCTGAGATCGTCGTACCTGACGGACGGCCCGTCGGCGGCGGAAGCGCTGGCGTGGGCGGACATCGTCTACGAGGGAGGCGGCGATACGGTGGCGATGCTTTCCCTCTGGCGGAGAACCGGTTTCGACGCGCTCCTCCGGGGCGCGTGGGAATCGGGAAAGGTGATGTGCGGCGTCTCGGCCGGCGCCATCTGCTGGTTCGCGCTGGGGAACACCGATTCCGACGGTTACCGGGAGCGGGAAGTCAACCGGGTCGAGGGGCTCGGCTTCGTCGACGCCTATTTCTCGCCCCACTGCCAGCTCGACTGGAAACGGAAGAGCGAGGTCGGCAGCCTGAAGCACATCCACAAGGTCGGGCTCTCGGTATCGAACTGCAGCGCCGTTGAGATCATCGGCGACAGATACCGCATCCTGACCTCGACCCCGGCGGATGATTCGTTCCGGCCGTATGTCCTCCGTTCCTTCTGGCGGGAAGGCGTTTTGTCCGAGGAGGAGATCCTGCCGTCGGACGGTTTCAGGGATCTCAGAGAACTTCTGGCGCTGTGAGATGCCCGCAGTAGAGCCCGGCATATCCTGTCTGGAGCATCGGACTGTTCTAGGAAGTAAAAGGGCCCGAAGTCAAAGCGGGACCGGGCAGATAATTAAGGAGAAGAAAGATGGACGGAAAGAACGACAGGATCCTTTATCAGGGCCATGGAAGCTTGCGGATCACGACGGCCGGGGGACAGGTGATCTACGTCGATCCCTACGCCGGCGGCGGGTACGATGTCCCTGCGGACCTGATCCTGATCACCCACGGGCACGCCGACCACACGGCCACGGACCGGATCGAAAAACGCAATCCGGGCTGCCGTGTCGTCTCGTGGCGGGAGGCGCTCAGGGACGGCGTCCACCGGACCTTCGACTTCGGTTTTGTCACGGCCGAAGCGGTGGAGGCGGGCTGTAACCGGAATCATGACGTGAAAAACTGTGTGGGGTTCATCCTCACGTTCCCGTCCGGGATATCCGTATACATCTCGGGCGACACGAGCAGAACGAAGCAGATGTCCCGTCTCGCAGAGAGGCATCTCGACTACGCCTTCTTCTGCTGCGACGGGATCTACAACATGGATATCGCAGAAGCTTCCGCCTGTGCGGCGCTCGTCGGTGCCAGACACAGCATCCCGTATCATATGGCGCCGGGAGAGCTGTTCGATCCGGCACGTGCCGCGCGGTTCGACGCGCCGGGCCGCCTGATCGTCGCTGCCGGCGAGGAGATCGTGCTGCGCGGAGTCTGATGGAACATGGAAAAGAATTTGTGACCGGGACGGGTGAGAAAGATGGTAGACCAGTTTGAGAGAACGCGGCTTCTGCTGGGAAAAGCAGCGATAGAAAAACTGAAGGAGAGCCGTGTGGCGGTCTTCGGTCTCGGCGGCGTCGGCGGCTACGTCTGTGAGGCACTCGTCCGGAGCGGTGTGGGAAGATTCGATCTGATCGACAGCGACAAGATCAGCCTGACGAACTTGAACCGTCAGATCATCGCCACAAGGAAGACGGTCGGCCGGTACAAGACCGATGCAATGAAGGAACGCATGCTGGAGATCAATCCGGATGCCGAGATCACGGTTCATACGTGTTTCTTCCTGCCGGAGAACGCGGAGGAGTTCCCGTTCGGCGAATATGATTACGTCGTCGATGCCGTCGACACCGTTTCGGCTAAACTGGAACTCGTCACGCAGGCGGCGCGTCATCATGTCCCGATCATCAGCTCGATGGGCGCGGGCAACAAACTCGACGGGAGCCGGTTCCGCGTCGCGGATATCTACGAGACGCGGGTGTGCCCTCTGGCCAGGGTGATGCGCGGCGAACTGCGGAAACGCGGAATCGGGAAACTGAAGGTCGTCTATTCGGAAGAACAGCCGACCAGACCGAAGGAGCGCTCGGCAGATGAGTCCGACGGAGCCCCCGGACGTGACATTCCAGGCAGCGTTGCGTTCGTTCCGTCCGTTGCGGGGCTCCTGATTGCGGGGGAGGTCGTCAGGGATCTGACGAATCCCGCTTCGCGGGAAACAGACGAATGAGTCCGAAAGGCCGGGCGGAGTTGCCTGACCGCGTACGACAGGATATTCGGCCGGTTTGCCGTGATCACGGCACCGGCAGCAGACTAAAGGGAGGATGCGGAATGAAGAAGACGGCCTTTCTATTCGGGCTGATTCTGATCATGATTCTGCCGCTGAGCGGCTGCAAGGAGGAGAATACATTGAGTACCAGTAACGGCAGAACGGTGACGTTCATCAACGACATACTGGAGGCGGATGTCTGGATCCTTCCGGATACGGAGGCAAATCGCGGCACCTCCCTGTGGGGGACGGCGACCGTCCGCAAGGCGGGCACGGGAACGCCGCTCCAGGCGCCGCTGTGCGACCCTGGAGACAACGGACTGTATCTGTTCCGAATGATCGACGAGGACGGATACTACTATTCCGCGAGCGGGATCGAACTCGAGAAAAACTGGACCGTTCGGATTCTTGAAAAAGAGTTCCGGCATGTAGTGCTCCAGATCACGGACGGGACGGGTGAACCGGTCGCGGAGCACGACGTGTTTGCAGCCAAACTCTGACGCCCGGCGGACGGAGGCCCGAAAGGAAGGGATACGAGTTGGACGGAATCAAGGGTGAGCGCGTTATTCTGCGGAAACAGGCAGAAAACGACGCCATGTTTTTCGCAAATTGGTACAACCGGTCGGAGGTTATGTTCCGATGCGGCTTTACGGAGCCGACAAGTCCGGCGAGGGAGAGAGAGAGGATCCTGACGGATCACCGCTCGGACGATTCAGTGTGGTTCACCGTCACGGATACGGAAGGGGAGATTCTCGGGGAGACCGGACTGCTCCGGATGTTTCCGGCGTGGCACTGTACCGACCTCTCGATCATCATTCCCGACCCGGCCAAACGGAGAAGAGGATATGGAACGGAGGCTGTCCGGCTGATGCTGGATCTGGCATTCGGCAGGTATGGCATGAACCGCGTCGCGATCGGCGTGGTGGAACGGAATGAGGAAGCGCTGGCGTTCTATGAAAAGATTGGATTCAGACGGGAGGGCGTCCAGGAGGAGGGCTACCTCTACGATGGACAATACAGCGATTTCGTCATGATGCGGATCCTGCGCCGCGAATGGGAAGAACAAGGACGCGGAACCGTTGAAAGAGGAAACGGACGAACTGGATTCGCCCGGCGGGAAGGAGAACACTGCATGGATTTCATGGAACTGACGAGAGCTAGATACTCAGTAAGAAAATTCGATTCGAGACCGATCGAGGAGGAAAAACTAACAAAGATCCTCGAAGCCGGCAACGCCGCACCGACAGCGAAGAACCTGCAGCCGCAGCGGATCTATGTCGTGAGATCGGAGGAGAACATGGAGAAGATCCGGACACTGACGATCTGTCATTTCGGCGCGCCGGTGGTCCTGCTTTTTGCCTATGACAGGGACGAGGAATGGCAGAACCCGCTCGAGGAAGGTGTCCATTCCGGTCCCCAGGACGTGAGCATCGTCGCCACGCACATCATGCTACAGGCGGCGGAACTTGGAATCGGCTCATGCTGGGTCAACCGGTTCCCGCCTACCGAAACCGCCCGGGTCATGGGACTGCCGGAGAACGAAGTGCCGCTGCTTCTGATGCCGCTCGGCTATCCGGCGGAGGATGCGGAGCCGGCTCCGCGGCATACCGAGAAGAGACCTCTTCACGAAACGGTGAGAATTATTTAAGGAAGAAAACCGATGAAAGACTGCGTGCATACGGTCCAGTACTGTGAGACCGGGGTGGATGGAGACGAATGAAGAGGAGGGGAGCTACCGTGACTGAAACGGGATTCGATAGAAAGCGGGTCATCCGTTATTTGATCTGGACGTTCGCGCTTGCGTACGCCGTCCAGTTCGGTGCAGCGTGGCTCTACGGTCACGTGAGCGCGTTTGTCGGCCAATTGACGGTTGCGGCCATGATGTTCGTCCCGGCGCTCAGTGTCCTGCTTGCGGGCGGGAGTCTGCGCGGTATGGGATGGAGGCCGGAGATCAGACGTAACATCGTACCCCTTCTCATTGCCTGGCTCGCGCCTGCGGTCTTGACGGCGGCCGGTGCGGCACTGTATTTTCTGGCTTTTCCGGGTCATCTCGATCTCAGCGGCGGGCCGCTTGTAGCGGCAGGTGCGGCGGAAGCGCTTGCCGCTGCGGAGGAGCAGGGCATTTCCGTCACGCTGATCCTGCTGCTCGGCATCATTCCCGTCGTGACCTACGCTCCGCTCATCAATATGTTTCTCGGACTCGGGGAGGAAATCGGCTGGCGCGGGTTCCTGTATCCAAATCTGAAAGCGCGGTTCGGAGTGATTCGTGGCCGGCTTCTGGGCGGCGTTATCTGGGGCGCGTGGCACTGGCCGCTTATCTGGCTGATCGGATACGAGTACGGTGCCTCAGCATTCAATTCCGTTGGATACTTCGGTTTCCCCATCTCCGGTATGTTGCTCTTCTGTGTCATTACGACTGGATGGGGCGTCCTCCACGATTGGCTCTATGAAAGGAGCGGGAGCATTTGGGTCCCGGCTCTCTTTCACGGGGCGATCAATGCGGTTGCCACATATCCTCTGCTCCTGTGCATGACCGATACCGGATCCGAACGGCTGCTTGGACCGGCACCCATGGGGATTCTGGCTGCCGTGCCATTCCTCGTGGCGGCGGCGATCCTGACCGCACGGGGAGGGAGGAGACCGTTGAAAAAAGAAGAGCGGAAGGACTGAACGCCGTCAACAGTTATTCTACGTGACTTATTGAAGAGAAAACGATTCAGAACCCTCATTCAACGTTTGATAAGTAGGTATAACGAAAAAACCTCTGGTACTTTTTTCCAAGAGGTTTTTTCATTTCACGGCGAACTGTGAACGAATCATTAACAAACATGGGCGAATTGTTAACGATATATTAATTAAACAGAGTTTATTATTACACTTATATTTCAAGTCAGCGTTTGGACTTGCGGGTTGGAGGGCGTTATGGTAATATGGCACTGCGGTTGAAAAGGCGAAACGGCGCCTTTCTGGCTGTACAACATTTTTAAAGGAGCACGGAAAGATGAAGAAAACTCTTTCTCTCATTCTCGCTCTCCTGCTGGCCATTTCCTGCGCGTCTTTCGTTTTTGCGGATGACGCCGAGGAAGCTACCGCTGAAGAAGCGGTAGTTGCGATCGCTGAGGAGCCTGCCGGCTCACCCTATGAGACGGCCGTGAAGTTCCTGTACGATCTCAAGGTCTACAAAGGATACAACGAGAACGACCTCGGAACAGAGAATGACGTAAAGCGTTACGAAATGGCTCTGTTCGTAGCCCGTATCTCTACC
>JAEEGL017371687.1_pt1 | contig 29143 bp, 55 predicted proteins | sample 9134231 | NCBI WGS metagenome assembly JAEEGL01 (sample SAMN16246548, study PRJNA631951) | gut metagenome | biome: gut microbiome; feature: rumen; material: fiber-attached | host: Bos | place: Iran: Karaj | collected 2018-10 | reverse complement strand
CTTCTTTCTTTTCCATTTCTTCAATCTCACTTAGGGAGAACTTGAAATCCATGCACCATCTCTCAAGGCACATAAGGGCGATTTCCTTCCCTATCTCCTCGTTGTACAGACCGTACTCGGCAGGCGACAACCCCCTTTCCTTATCTATCTCCCTATATTCCTTTATCTGTCGTTGAGCATTGCTGCGGTTCAGGTGTATCTCGCTGATAATCATGTTATAGTCAATCCACTCACTTTCCTGCGCCATAATCTAGTCTAATTTAAGGTCTTCCATCTTTATGTTGTTCTTGTAGCAGATTTGTTGGAATTCATAGAATCCGCTTTCAAATGCGTCCTGGACATCACCTATGGTCAGGTCTTTGTTCTTCCGGCAAGAAAATGAAATGGCAAATCCTCTTGAATAGTTACACCATTTTTCCCATAGATATCTTCTAATTTCTTCCTGTGTCATACTCATTCTCCTTCTTGCAGTGCTTTAAGTACGACTTTCCAGAATTGGCTGTTCATTTTAGCCCATACGCCACCGCCTGAAAAGTGATAAATTGTGTCGTCGATTTTTTTAAGATCTTCTACTGTGAGAAGGCTGAATTTTTCTTTCTGCGTCATAAGGCAAATTATTTGTTATACCAGCATACGTGGGTAAAATCTTTTCTTACGAAGCCGTTTTTAATACCCCAACAAGAAACATGAAGATTTGAAACTTCATTTTTGTTCGCATATTCCCCAAAACCGTCATAAGAAGTTACCGCATCATATTTGCACCATTCTATGAATGTCTTAATTGGGACACGACATTTTTTATGGAACTCATCCATAGGTTCCATTTCGATGTCTTCGAGCTTTGTATTCATTGAAACGGCTGCGTTCAATAACTTGTTATCGTCCCAATAAGGCTGGCATCTTATACGGTAACTTTCCCAAGACGAACCGGCGTCTTCTTCCCATATCTTATTTAGGATTTCGCCATTTTTTTCTATCTTCTCTTTTATTTCTGATAAAGGCAGTTTTAGATAGTCGTTAATCTTATTGTCCATATTGTTTTTCTCCTTCTATTATTAAAGTTAAATGTCCGAGCACGGCGTACAGGTCGTCGCCGGTGGGTTCCTGCCCTATCTTCTTTCGGGAGTCTATGAGTTTGAGTATGTAATCCCGTATGTCTTCCGCTTCAACTTTCATCGTGTTATCTTTTTTTCCATCCACACGTTCCGTGGGTTTTCCTCGTCATCGGACAAATACGAGTAGCCGTGCCTTTCGTACCATTTTCTTGCCGTGGAATTCTTCTTCGCCTTCAGCCTTATTGCACCGGCTTCAAATTCCTTTGCAATGCTCTCCGCCCTGTCCAAAATATTGTTACCATATCCCAATCCACGATATTCTTTCTGCACGAACACATTTGACAGATATATCGTGTCAGGATCATCTTCATAGCAATATATTGAGAACCGGAATGAGTTGTCCTTTGCATACCAGTTCCACACATCGCCGAAATCGGTTTTTTTATGTACCGTTATTGTGTTCACATCTATCCGTTTTTACCTAGCAAATATTTGTCACTATAACGTTTGATCTTTTCCCACTTCTTGTTAAGGAAAGCATCCATTATCTCCTGACATTCCGCATTGGAAAGACACATCTTCCCATCTTGTCGGTTCTCGTTAAGAAAGTGAATGAATCCAAGTGCAAGAACATCGTGAAGACTATTCCACAACACAACATTATCAACACTAACCCTTGATGTTGATTCTTCTTGCTGAACGTTTTCCGTCGTCTTAGGGCTCTCCAATTTCTCGTATTCAGGAATACATCCGTAATGCTCCGCAAATGTTTCACGGTCTCCTTTTGTGTTGACACCGAGTTCATCGGCTATCCTGTCAATGATGAACTCTTTTTCTTCTTCGGTCAGTTCCTCCGTCCGAATAAATGCGGAGCCACGGTAAACGGCTACGTTTCCGGACTTTGAAACCCATAGTTCGAATCTGTCTTTTATCATAACTAATCGTTTTTTACAGTGAAATTTTTATAGGACGTTTCCAAAAGAATTGCGCCGCCACTTGGCATACGAACATATTTTGAGACACCCGTCAGCCGTCCAGTAAAACGGCTCCTTACTGGGTGGTCTTCTACTGTTCCAATACTACCGTTGGTAAAAACAACCTTCGTACCTTCTGGAATGTACTTTGCTTCTTCTCGTGTCATGTTAAATTAAATGTTCAAGGCTATACTTAATCCCGGCTTCACATGCTTCTTCATAAGATGAATAACCCTTCTCAGGTGTTGGTGATATAAAACATAATGCGCCACCATTGTTTTTAGGAACATACCATATACCAACCCAATAAGCCTCTATCTTACCGCAAATTGCGTGAGGAATTCTGACGCCGGGGAGCACCGTGATATTATATGATTTCCTCAGCCACTTCATTGCCCTTTGGATGGTTGGGGCAGGGATAAAGCAATAGTTGATTGTATCAAGAGTTGTGGGAATATCAATAAATTTACCATTATCTTCTTTGTAACAGGGAAAAAGTGGGCATCTGTTAAACCCCTTTTCTTTCAAGAGTTTTGCCGTCTCAAAGGACACGTAATCTTCTGTAATATTGTCTTCCATATTAAATCAAGCTTTCAAGGCAATACTTAATGGCGGTATCGAAGGCTTCTTCCTGCTTTTCATATATCCACCCCTGAGAATATCTTTCGCCGGTTTTGGCAACGACTATCTTAATATCCCAAAGGAACTTTTCGTTGTCAAGGATACTGCTTAAAACAGGTATGATAGCAATGCCTTTCTTTTCCATCAACCACTTCACTGCCATTTGAAGGGTTATATCGTACTGTGTGTGGTCTTCGGGGTCATAGTGTACCTCGCACTCATCAACATCAAACCCCTTCTCTTTCAAGAGCTTGGCAGTCTCGTAGGAGACATAATCTTCTGTAATCATATCTTATTGTTCCAATATTTAACAAACTCTTCTATAATATAATTTGACATGTCATCAGGATGATTAAGGCCTTTATTCATATTCATCAGTTCATTTTTAAGTTCAGAACCAGTCCATAATCCCCATTCATTTCTAATCCATCTGCCAAGAGAATCGTGCATTGAAATTGCGCCGTTTTTGAGAAGGTAATCCCTGTCTTCTTCTGAAACTATCTTAGCCAAGGTTTTTACTGCTTCATCAACGGTTTTTGGAATGGGGTTCTCACTCTCTTCTTCGGATTCTTCTTTATTATACATCCACTCAGGCGCTTCCAATGCAAAGCCGCTTTCAATCAGCGTTTTGCCCGTAGATGGGTCAATACGGTAATCGAAATGATGGGCATTCAGCCAATCTTCCTTTTCATAGAATTTTAAGGTTGTGTAAATGGTATTATAGTATATTTCCTCTTCCTCTGTCATACTTGACATTGGATGGAGATATGGTTTAGCATTCCACAAATTTTCGGAGTTGAACAAGCCTGGCCATATTTTTTTATCTTCCCTATATTTCCCATTATCAACACTCAATATCACCCCATACGGTAATCTTGCACAAAGGTCCTTCAATAGCAATTGTTTCTCTTCGTTTGTCATAACTTAGTCTTTTAGCAGGCTTATAACTTCTTCGATTTTCTCCCTTTGCTTCTTGCAATACATTTCTATATAGTCGAGTTCGCCAAGTATTTGCGCGATCAACTGACGGAGCAAATATTCTTTTTCCTGTGTCATATTAACTTATTATGGCATTTCTGTTTCAAATGTAATGATGGCCATAGTTTCTTCGTATTCGATTTCTTTATGGTATTTGGTTTCTTCTTCCCTTTTTTTAACGTCTCGTTCTTCCATTGAATAGAAGAGTTTTGTTTTTAAGTGGTGGTACTCTTTTGTCTCATAGTATTCGTCCCACCATCTTTGTCCATGACCAACGGTTTTAATCTCTATGAGAGAGTAACCGTAAAGTTTATGTTGTTCCTGTGTCATATATGCAATATGTTAGCAGCTACCATATCTAAATGAGTGGAAGCAGTCGTTAAGCCGTTCCTTAACGGCGTCCCATTGCTCGGCGGTCATTTCCTTGAAACTGCCGGTGATTGCAAAATCACGTCCGAGAGTTTCCTCAATGATTTCATAGTCGCAGTCGTCAAACCCCGGTATAAAACCGAGCTCGTCAAGTTTCCTCACGTCTTCAACGGGAACCTTTGCAATATCAACTCCCCAAACGTAGAGCACATCGTGCTCGCAAGCGGTAGGGTAGTGGTTGTCCGGGTCAGCCATGTATTTCAAAAGAATGGTAAGGGCTTCAATAAGGTCTTTCATATCTATACTTCATTGGTTTTTACAAATATACCAACATATTGTGATTTTTCCAAGTTTCTGACATATACTATAACATTGTCGGCGGAAAATACTATTATATTGTGATTTTGTATATTTGGGATATGGGAAAAGGAAAAGAAAGGACAGCTACGCATAGGAGAGTGAACAGCCTTCTACGGCAGTTCGGAAACGAATGTGAGTGGTGGGACGGCGGATACCCTGAGTGTATGCTGCCGTGGTACAGGAAATGCGGAGGCAACCCGTTCGTCTGCAAGAAGTTATATATGCAATATCTTGCTTCATCGAAGAAGGTTGATCAGAACGTTGTCGCCGAATTTGAGAGCAGGGAAAAAAATTCACAAAAAGAGAAATATGGAAAATGTAATCAAACAAAGAATTAGCGTAAAGCCCGTGACAGCGTTTCGCCGTTCAAAAAACAACCCTTACATGTACGGGCTGCAGATGAAGCGTAAGCTTACTGTTCGTGAGGCTTGTCACATTTATCGTAACATATTGTTGTTCAACATTGATCTTGCGATAGACGATATAAAATGCGACAGTTTTGTGAAAGAAGAACTTCATAATTTCTACGACGAGATTACGAATGCGATGAACAGTTACATTGCGGGAGATATCGGTTGGATGGGTTTGTGTGACGCGACTTATTGCTATGATACGGATGAGGACGATGGACTTTCCGTGGCTGCTGCGTTGAAACTTGTTGAATATTTGCAGAGCAAGGGGGTTATTTAAGTGAGAGATTTTACAATGGCTAACGAAGAACTTCAACAGGAGATTGACAGGGTTTGGAAAACATGCAGCCCAGTCGATGAAGGAATGGGTGTTGAGACTGCAAATATTCATATCGAGCAGTTTGACGCAATAGCCCGTTATTTTGTAAGGTGGCAAGAGGAACGGGATAAGGAAACCATTGAACTTGCGGAAGATCATGCCTATTTTGCCGGGTCAACCAATGAGCGGGAAAAAATGCTGAAAGACGCCATTTACGGAGAAATTTCTTCGGTTGATGTTGGGGACGATTCCTACGTCAAAAAGCTTAATATGCCGGAATTGCAGAAAGCAATACGAAAATTCAACGTGGGGGACAAGGTTCGCGTGATTATCGTAAAGGAGAATGAGATATGACAAACGAAGAATTTTATAGGATTAACGCGTTGAAAGACGAAATCGAAACGTATGAGAAAATTTTGGAAAACAGAAAACATTGCCCAGAAACTGGGTTTGCACTTCCATTTTACAGTTCGTTATCGTTCGGAGTAGAGCCAACTCTTTACCCAATTAGGGATGAAACTTTGAATAAAAACATAGACAAACTCGTAAAAGAACGGTTGGAACAACTGAGGAGCGATTTTTCAAAGATACAGATAATGTAAAAACATACTGACATGAATATTGAAAATTTTGTAAACGAATATTTGAAGGAATACCGTCATGACATTTTGTTAAATCCGTATAACGGCCTCATTGAATTTGCTGAACAGTTGAGGATGCAGATGTTGAAGAACGAATTGGTTGGCGCAAAGGTAGTTGGAAAAGACGTGGGAAACAGGACAATACTACGTACCGACTCGCCAACCGATTTGGAAATGAATGACGTTGTATCACTATTGGTTGTTAAACACATAGAAGCGTAATGACATTTTATCACGGAACGTCAAAAGAAGGATGGGAGAAAATTCAGAAAGAGGGAATCCTGTATGGAAGACGGTACATAACTGACGAAAACGGGGTTCCCATAAAAGAAGTTGACAGATGCACTTATCTCGCCGTTGACTTGCAGGAAGCAAAGTGTTACGGTGAGATTGTCCTGTCCGTCGAATACGATCCGTTCAGGAAGAAAGCAAAGAACAATTACGTTGAAGGATGCTGGCAGGTTCGAGTATATGAGCCAATACAGTTATCAAATGTTAAATTATTAAGTGAAGCATAATATGAAAGTAGGAAGAGACTATTCTTGGTGGGTTGACTATTCGTTTGAATACGATATTTTGTGTGACGGCGAATGGTTTGTTGACAAAGATTTTGATTCTGGAAGGTTTTATTGCCTCAAAAAGGACATCAAAAAAACTGTCACTGAACACATTAAAACCGTAGAACTCAAGGGCGAAAATTACAGGAACCTTAAAGTGAGTATCATAGACAAATACATGACAACGCCGGAGGAAATTTAAATGACGTATTACATTGGATACACCCCAAAATGGGAAGAAAACTCACGTGGAGTTGTAATGTTCGACATAGAATATTACAAGAAAGAACTTAGGAACGTAGATAAATGGCACAGTGAAATCAGGTGCTGTCCATGCGTAAAGGGACTTGGGGCTTTTCTTCGTGACAGGCTTCAGGACTATGATTTCAATTATGAAGAGTTCATTGAGGATGCGTATCAAATTGAGGAAGTCCGTGGAGTCCTGTGGGAAAAGTATGACAACAGGCCGAAGAACTCAAAGGAATCCGATGAGTTCCATTATCGCACGTTCTGGAACGTGTTGGATAAATTGCTTAACGATTTCGCACAGAAGTACGGATTGTGGGTTAATAGGGACTAAAAATATGCACAGATTACACACATACGACGAAACAATACGGAAACACCACATTTTCAATCCGGAAGTCTATATTGAGGATCCGGACAAACGTGCAGGTGTTGCATTGTATCTTGAAGGGCTCGGATACGATATAACAGCCGCTTCCGTGGGATGTGGAAAGCATAAGCAGTTGTCTTACGAAAGGATATCAACGAACGATATCATAAGCATAGATAAGTGGGGAAACATAGGGAACGGTTGTTGCGAAACACGCTTAATGGACGAAGACGATGAATCGTACAGAAAACGTGTCATTGATACGTTGAACAAAAATGCCGTTGAGAACAGGTATTTTGAGGTAGACGGCAGGCAAATAGACTTAAATCCTATCAGTTGTGAAGACAATGTAGAACTGTTTAAAGTGCTTGCATTGTACCGTGACGATACGGACTATGGAAAACTTGTCTATTATAAGGACACGCCGGAAGGGTGGCACGGAAAATACAGGCTGTGGGTGAATATCCAATGGGATAATTTCGAGAAAGACTGTAACGTTGATTGGGTGAAAGAAAGGTGCATCTTACTCAATACATTGGACGAAATTTTAGAGCATAAAGATTTACTATAATGGATTACAAAGAGAAATATCTGAAAGGATTGGAAGAAGCAAAGAAAACCCTTGATTCATTGGACGAAAACTACCGTTGCTATAAACTGACAAAGGACGATATTAGGGGTATTTATACGCGTTTATTTCCTGAGCTTACCGAGAGCGAGGACGAGAGGATAAGGCATGCGTTGATTGAATTTCTGAGAGACGCATATAGCAGGGGCAATGCTCCGGAAGAATGTGCAAAATGGATTGTGTGGCTTGATCAGCCGAAAGAGCAGAAGCCATGCGAAGATAGTGGAACAGATGGCAATATAATGATGCAATATATCGAAGAAGGAGAGAAAAGAGGAATCAAAGAAGTAATTTCGTTTCCGGAAAAATATGGGTTGCATAAAGAGCCGCAGGCTGCTGATATTTCAGCCAATTTTGAAAAGGCTGAGAAAGAGAAAAAAGATTTTGTCACCAGCGAATTCATTAGGTGCATAAAGAAAGTAGAAGGGTTCAATGAAGGAGAAACTTATTGGCTCGAATATATTGGCGATGACACGTACGTAGGTAGGAGCGATAATATTCTCAATTCAACTTTCAATATCACACCGAAAGAGTTGTTTACGCATTTCAAGCGGTTAAAGGATTTTGGTGTGAAGCTAAGTGATTTTGGCATGAAAGGGGGAGTATGGAAGATTATGCCCTTGTTTAAAGTTGGCGATTTCATCAAAAAGAAAGGCGGGAATTATGTGCCTTGGAAAATCGCTGAAGTAAACGAAGAAGATGGATATTATTGCGGAAACTATCAGCATGGATATCCAACCGAACTTATGTTCAGAGATCAGCGTGATTATGAGCGTGTAGATAATCCGGGTATGCCTAAAATAAACGGTAAACCTATTTCCACTGAAAACAACGTTGTTAACATTTACCATTGGGTGCCAAGCGCGGATCAGTTGGAAGCCGTAAGATACCTTTTGGAAGATTACAAACCGTGGCTGCTGTGTGCTTCCGAAGCGAGAAAAGAACTAGCAACGATATATGATGAAATGCTAAAATTGGCTAAGAAATGAGCATGGTATCAAGACAATGGGTAGACGGCGATGGGGATATGTGCTGTTGGTGCCCCGCCTGTGGTGAGAAAGTAATCATAGACGAAGACGATTATTACGCAACATTAGATGACGGGAACAAGGAATATTTCTTATATTGTCCCGATTGCGGGCAGGGGTTCTACGCATCGAAATCATACGACTAAAAATGGGCGGAAAACTCCGCCCATTTCTTGTTAAATAATCCAGCCGATTTCAGTAATACGGTGTCCGTCTCCGTCTTCAATGGAGTATCCCCGCATTGGATCAATGGCTGTCACTTTCACGAGAGAGCCACGTTCAAAGTAGCCAATGCCGGAAGGGTGTTTGTGGACTGTCTTCGTTTCAACCCAATCTCCGACTCTGATTTGTTTTTTAGTTTCTACCCAAGCCATATCTATTTCCGTTTTTTAATTGTGTAAGTCAAGTCGAGCCAATCTTCCCTGGCCTCTTTTTCCAAAAAATACTTAGCCTTCTTAGCGGCGGCGTGTGAAGGGAAAGTATCTTTGTATTCCCCGTTCTCATACAGATCCCACTTGTGCGGTCTGAACATTTCTTTTTTCTCTTCCTTTGTCATGCGTAATTTGTATTGCAATACAAAGATAAGCATTTTTTTACTATATTCCAAATACTGTGCGGTATTTATCTATAAATGCTTGGATTTGATATAATATCTGCTGCAGTATATCTGTTCGCTAAAAACGAAAATGGCGAATGGTGCGTGTTATGCGGAAAACGTAGCGGTAGTGATCCAAGGCATTGTGGAGGTATGTTTGACGTACCCTGCGGGCTCAGGGAATTGGGCGAAAGCCTTACCGAAAACGCACTTCGTGAATTGGAGGAAGAGACGGGCATAAGGCTTTCTCCGAATGAGATAAAATTTGTTGAGAAACAGCCTTGGGGAAACGGAAACATCGGTTCAAATTTCATTGGAATATTGGACGGTTGTATCGAGCCTTCCGGCTGGGATTGGGAGCACGAAGTTGTTCAGTGGCTTCCTATAAAAGAACTGGACAGGGTTCAGTGGGCATACGGAATGGGAGACAAGGCTGCTGAACTGTTTGCTAAATTTGTTAAGAACGACATGACAATAAACGAAAATACGTTAAGAAAAATTATTCGTGAAACGCTGTTGGAAATGATTGGCGAGCGTGGAACGAATATGAACAGTTTATACCATTTCACGGACGAAGATTCTCTGAGAGGGATAGTCGGTTCAGGTACGTTAAGGACGAGCGGTAGACAGTTTGACAAAAGAAATCACCGTCGTTTCATTTCATTTACACGCCATAAGTCAAATCTTGAAGGGTTCGCAAAGCCTAGGGAGTGCAACGTCAGGATTGAGGTTGACGGACGCGGGCTTAGCAATGTAAAGGGTGCGAACACATATCCTTACGAATATTATTCGCCAACCCGTCCTTGGAACAAGAATTTCCATAACGGAAAGGACAGCGCAAACGTAATGTACCTGTTGGCAAGAAACGGGGAATTTGGTGGAGAAGGTGCCTATATGCACCAAGCCGAAGAATCCTTCGAGACTATGGATACTGAACTTGACATATCGAAGATAACCAAGTCAATAGACATATTGCTTCCAAGAAACTTCTTCAGGAGAGTGGAACGAGGCGGCGATCCGGAAGTGGCTAGGTTTGAAAGTATCCTGTTTGCGTGCTCTACGGCGAATAATCGGTTGCCTAAATTGATACACGTTTACGAAAATCCAAATGATTTCAGTATGCAGACGGGAAACGCAATGTCGTTGGACGAGTTCCTTAACAGGCTTGACGCAATAAATCGCAATATGAGCGTTGCTGTTGAACAATAATGGAGTATTTATATAATAAAAGATATTTGAAATGGCAAAAGTAACAATAAACGAAAGCACATTAAGACAGATAATCCGAGAGACGTTGGAAGAAATGACGGACGAATGATTTTTGGGTATTGATTGGACAAGTGTTCCTGGTACTCCAGCATACAAAAGGTATCAGGCTCAAAGAACGGCTCAGCAAAAAGCTGCGCATGATGACTATGAGGCTTATAGGGCTCAGCAGGATGCTGCTCTCCAAAGAAGGCTTGCACAAGATGATGCTAACTTGAAACAGTCACGTGACATTAGAGCGAAAAATGATGCTATACTTTCAAGGGAAAGGCAGAATAGGTACAATTCAACCTATAACGATCCTATGGGCGGAAGAACAGGACAAGCCGAACGTGATTACTACGGAGATACGTACGGGCAAGTTAGAGGCAAAACCAATAACAACGATTGGCAGTACGGAAGAAGATAAATCAAATAAGAAACGCACCTTTCTGGGTGCGTTTCTTTTATTCATATTTTACATATACCATGTCTGAAAGTTTTCGGAGATTTATTAGGCGAAACCTAAAATAGATATTGTTGCTGTTTATAATAACGCCTTCGTTTTCAATATCTCCTGCATGTATTTTTTCACCTTGATATTTGGCACCTGTTACGGTATCTGTTATAACAAACCTATCTCCTGAAACTAAATTTTTGGGATCTGCGAGTTCTATGCACAGTTGCGTGATTAGTTTCCAACAATCTCTTCTCGTGTTGCCCATTGACAGTTTCATAAATGCTTTGTCGTTCGCAGAAATGTGCAGGGTGTACCTGCTGTTTCCGTCAACGAAAACGGACAGATTTTCTACATACGCGATGCATTTTTCAACGTTTTTGCTCGGAACTTTCTTTATTGTGTACTGGGCGGTTGCCGTAATGCAAGACAGTACGAGCATTAACAGAATTGTAAAAATCCTTTTCATGTTATTCTTCTTTTTTGCGTGGTACAATCTTTGTGTAGAATTTCGGTGATTGCACTAAAATCGAGTTGATACACACCATACCGCATTGATAATCGTAGATTATCGTGTCAAGCAATTGTTGTGCGTTCTTGCTTGTATTTTCTTCATCACGATACCGATTGTCAAGATCGAATGTGACTGTCACTTTCATACCCACAATGTCATTTTGACTTTTTTCGGCTCACTTTCCCACGTCACTTCCGGGAACATACTCTTATCAGAAAGCACAATGGAACCGTCGGGAGAAAAATTGTCCCATACACCCATCGATTCGTCCTTGATAGGCTCGTCTGTAAACAGGATAAGTTTGCCGTCCCTATCCCTTGCAACCCACAAACCATATTGGGTTGTTTCTTCGTTCTTCGGTGTAGTTTTACCGAGTAGTTTCAGGGTATCATTGATACCTTGAATATACGCTTCACGACGATCAAGGATAAGTTCAGTAACCATCCTGTCGTAGCTATGCTGATATTGGCACTCCGGCATTGGATATGCCTGAGCCGACATAAGTACTTTTTCCTGTTCTGTCATATTATTCTACTCTAATGATTTTTTGATAGATGCCGAGAAAAGGAATTTCAATGCCTCTTGTAGTAAGTGTATAGGTGGAATCCTTCTTTACACCGGCACACTGCGGAGCGGCGTTAAAACCGTCCATTACAACCTTGTAGGCACCCTTGTCTGTGGTTACAAGGTAGTACACCTCAGTAGTGAAGCCATCTTGGTCGCCATGAACCTTCTCAACCTTTTCGTTGGAACGGATAGTGTGAACCTGTGTCTTTTCGTTGGCGAGTTCGACAGCAAGTGCTCCGCCAATAAACAGGGTGATAATGAACACCCAAAATGCGATTCTATAGTCTTTTCTCATATTTTTACTTCTTTTTAATGGTTAAACGAGACAACAGCCCAATGAATTCTTTTAGGCTAAATCTGTTTTTACGTTTGCTTTTTTCTTGCTCATAATCCCAAGAAAGGACTTTCGAACAAATTTGCCTTCCGTCATGGCTGATGTAATATGGAGTGCCGGCGGGAATTCGCATTTCGATAACGACAAAATGCCTTTCCATCATCCAATCTCTGTCGTACCTGTAATGACCGGTGTTGAACTGTAGTGCGAGATCTTCTGCATCATTTTTTGTTGTGTATGCGTGCAGATAGCCTCCATGAATCTGTTTGGAAAAGCTAAGGTCGTATATTAGTTCGTCTTTCTTGTCATGGTGCGTCTTACCACGATAATATTGGTATTCGCTGTGATACGGTGCAGCACCGGCGTCATCAAGCACTTTGTAGACAGTAATGTCGGTTCTCGCAATAAGCGGTTTTTTCTGATTTGTAGTTAGGCACATAATTTCTTGATCTTTTTGCTGCTGCAAATATAAGAAGAAAAAACATAGATTCCAAATAAGGCGTTTTCGGGAAGTCAAAATAAAAACCCGTAGGAAAACTCCTACGGGTTCTTTGTTTACAGGAAGGACTTCGAGATGTCCCCGCTTACTGTCTTAACGTTTCCAAGGATTTTTTTCGCCTTCACGTCTCCACTGACAGTTTTTACGTTTCCGACATTTCCCACAATATCAACGTCTCCACTAGTCGTCTCAATTTCTCCGACGCTTCCCTGAAGTTTGATATTCCCGCTCGTGGTTTTCACATATCCGTCTACGTTTCCGTTTACGACAATGTTGATAACCTTCTCTTTGAACTCGTCGCAATCGGAAAGAAGTTCTCCGTCGCAGTACACCTTGTTTCCAATGACACTGATACTACCGCCATTCGTGGTGTACTTTTTTCCATTAACTACTACTACGTTCATATCGGTTATTTTAGGACAAACGGTTCAAGGTTTCCAATTTCTTCTGAGAACCAAATTCCTACCCAAAGATTGTTGCAGTATGTTTTGTGCCGTGCAATTTTGTTGTTCATTGCCTTGCAGTCTTCGTAGGCAAGATAAGTTACAGCGCCTTTTGAAATGAGTGCCTGCTGGTTTTCGTACCTGTGCACGAAGCATTCTTGACGCTTCTCAATTCCGACAAGAGGTGCCGTCATACACGCTGTAACGAGTGCAAATGCCAACGCGATACCCAGCATAACTTCGTTGTTTTTAAACCGAAGATAATATAAAATTGCAGAAATTGCTGTCAGAACAATAAAAATAGATACAAGTAGCATAGTTTACTTAATTAAAGGACTGTCGTATGTGTTAATGTTTGCAAAATATTTCTTGAATTCGTCAATGCGATCCATTTCGTCGCAATGGGTGATTTCGAGAACGTGGTTGAAATTTGGAGTTCCGATAGCGTTCTGCTCGTCTCGGAAAATTCTCTCCTGCAGTTCTGGAATGTCGAGGATACCGTAGCGGAAATTTCCTTGCCCGTCGTTGTAATGGTTCGTCCTGTCTTCGGCGACATCTTTTGAGATGAATCCCCGGCCAGTTTCCCCTTCAAGGTGCCCGTCTCCGTGTCTCGTGAGATACGGCCTCGTGACGTAGTGTGCGGTGACGCTTTCAACGTTCAAGTCCTTTAAGAGTTCCAAAGAGTACAGGATACCCGTATTGGAAGGAGTGGTGTCGAAGGTGTCCTTTCCCGTGTCGCAAAGGATCAATCCCTGTCCGTTCTCAAAGATAAGGTTTTCGTAGCCGTTCAGGGAAGCGAGTTCGCAAGCGACAGTGTGGTTGAACATGAACCGGCAATCTTCCATAAAGTGAAGTGCCATATAGACATTATCCCAAGTACTTTTCCAAGATTCAGGGATAGTAATGTTCCTTTCGTAATACTCCTTGACTTTTTTCAGGTAAAGGAGCGGGGCTTCGCTGCTAACGAAGTCGTCGAACGAAACCCAGCCCGTTTCCTTAGTCCTCTTAATGGTGTTCCAAATTCCCATACAGCAGGACGCATGACGGTTTTTCTGCTGTTCAGAAATAAGGTTCGCCATAGAGTCATACGGAGTAGTCCATAGACACTTCTTGTCGCGGTACGTCTTAGGCTTAACGATAAGTTCGTTATATTCCTTGACGAACTGCATTGGATTCAATATGAAATAGCGAGAATAGTAATTATCTGCGCCATGATATGTCCCCGAACCGAAATGGTGGAAAGACATGCTACCGTCCTCGGTGAGAATTGAGTGCCCACGTTGAGCACCGCCATTGGTGAGGACGTTTAGAACCTTTTCTGAGCGTTTTGTGTAGGTTGCTACGACTGTTCCCTTTCCTTCGTCGCCTGCGTTTGCGCCAATTACTATTCTCGCCTTCATATTACCAACCGATTTCGCCCTTCTCGTTGATGAGCAGTTCCTTGGTCTCCTCGGTTTCGACGCTTCCGCCGTTACGCTGAATGGAGTCAGAGATACAGTCAACAATCGTGTTGGACAGTTCGTTGATAGTGGAAACCTTGAGGTGGTCTCCGATAACGGCACCCCAGCTCTCCTTGATGTCGTCCTTGTACCAATCGTAGGCGTTGGCAGGATCCTTCACCGCGATATGGTAGATGTCGAACTTCTCGCTGGCCTTCTTGTAGAGAGCCTTGGTTTCAACGTCGCTCTGCTCATGTCCCTTCACGCTCTCGTTAAGAGTACGAACAGGGAGATAAGGGTTGAGCGGTTCATCACCCATAGTGATAATGATACCCTTGCGGCCCTGCTTCTCAACTGCGTCGAGCTTGGTGCGGTGCAGGCCCATGTACCACGCTGCGGTGTAGCTCTCGTAACGGTTGCCACCGCCACCTTTCTCCATATAAATCTTGTCGAGCGCTTCCGCGATGCGGACGTCGGACTCAAACTGACTCATCTGGATAGGGGCACTGTCATAGGCGAGGTCGCCGATACCCATTACGCAGAACTCAATGTCCTTGTACTTCTTGTAGAGTTCGGTGATAATCACACCGAGTGCTTCCGCCGTTTCCTGGCAAGCGGAACCCATAGAGCCCGTGACATCGAGGGCGAGAATGACAGGAACCGTATTAGGGTGCTCGTCACTGTTGACGCACTCACGGATCTTGAACCCACGAGGGTCGAGAGACTCGTCAATTCTACGAGCCTTGAACTCCTGTCCCGACGTGATACGGCCGGTCTCCATGTCGTAGGACTTCCCAAGGGAAGTGGAGTAGCTGGCGTAGCTTGCTCTTGTAAAACTTCCGTAACCCATAGTTATTCGGACTTTTCTTCGTTGTTAGTTTCTTCTTCCTTCTTGGGAGTGGTGGCGAGTTCCTGCTCGCCACCCTCAGAAGGCTTTACGTAAGACTTGTAGTCTGTTTCAGGCATGAACCCCATGACTATGCCTCCTCGTCGTTTTCGTTCTCATCGTCCTCTTCCTCGTCAGGTGTCTCCACGTTGACATCGAAATCGAACATACCGTCAAACATACCCTCAAATGGTGAGGAGCCGTCCTTACCGTTGGCAAGCATAGACATAGCGAGCAGAGAGCCCATACCGTTGCCCATGTTGTTCCCGTTTCCACCAAAGACCTGACTCATCATCATCATCTTGACCGCGTTGCCGAGACCCTTGCCGTTCTTGAAAGCGTTGCCGAACCAAGAGTAGATCTTCGCGTAGAAGTACGTGCTACCCATGAACACGTGACGCTCAGGGATAATCTTGCGTTCCTCGCTGCTCTCGTAGTCGATAACAGTAATGGACTTCTTTCCGATTTCGGTGACGCACTTGGGCTTACCGCCGACAAGGATAATGTCACCGACCGCTACCTTCGTGGTAGGAATCATGAAGAACATTTCGTCTCCAATGTTGAAGCAGAAATTGGTAACGTTGGTGAGCGTACCCTTCTTCACGTTGTAGGTCTTGTAACCGTTGCTGCACTTGACGGCAATTCCGCCGTTCATGGTAAGCCGGCACATACCGGGCTGAAGCTTACCGAAAAACCCGTTAAGGGAATTCTGAATGTTTTCAAACATAGCTAAAAAATGTGTTTATTGTTTTGCATTGCAAATATACGAATGATTTTTTGTATATCCAAATTGATCAGTCCCAAAAACTGTCACAACCGATATCTCTCCAATAAGTTTCGGGCGCATTTTTTACCCTGTTGTAGTGCGGGCACTTTTTCTTGTTCCCGAACCAATCGCAGGCGCTGCAGTGGTTTTCCCAGTCCCAAGGGTCCTGCGAAATTTCGTATTCTTTCATGCTTTCGTCAACAGCACCCTTATTGATCAAGTTCTTCATAACGTATTGAGTTTCTTTTTATATTCTTCCTTCATTTCGTCCGTCAGGACTGTAGAGTTTCTTCCGATATGCCAATTGTTGCACTTCGAACATTTGTACGCCACAAATTTATGAATAGTTTGTGGCAATGTGTTGATGACAAAAGCGGCGTGAAGGGCTTCTTTCTCCGTCTTGTACCCTTTCTTCTCAGAAAGTACGCCATTAACCATCATCTTGTAGTGGCTTCGTATATTTCTTTTCTCTCCGCTTTCCATATTACAAATATAGAAAGAAAAATTCGATATTCAAAATTTCTTTCTGTATTTATTATATGATAACTGCGTGATTATGCGAATTAACGAAGAAGAATACGGATCGATTATCAGGGTTTGCAGGGCAAGGAATCCACAAGAGGCCAATGGAGTGCTTAAAGACATAAAAGAAAAGTTTGGATTGGCTGACTATCAATGTTGGCTGAAAGGTTGTGATGTCTATGCCTGCATTGAGAAAGACAAGATTGATGACGATTATTTTTATGATATGATTTCCGCATTGAAGAAATACGGGGATGATAAGACGTACGGAATGGTTGCTGAGAGCATTAAGAAAGCGGTGTTGGAAGCGTTTGATCCAAACGACCCGTACAATGCGGTTGAGCTCGTTGACGACCCGAAAGTAAGAAGCGGAAAAGAATGGGCTGACAAGGGCGGAAATTTCCCTATCAAGAGAAACGGTAAAATATATTACGTATCGAAAAGTGCAACAGCATCATTGACGGCACTCTGTATGGATAAGAAAAGGGGCATTTGGTGCGTACTTGCGAACAAGCGAGGCCCAGGTGCTGGAACTAAGCAGGGACTATGGAACCTACCTTGCGGGTATGTTGAAAGGGATGAAAGTGCGGAAGATGGTGCTAGAAGGGAAACATTCGAAGAGACGGGCGTAAAAATACCCGAAAGCGTTCCGCTAAGAAACCTTGGCGCTAGGTCTAACAGAAGTGAGAAAATTTCATACGCATTTACCTGCGTTCTTCCGGGCTCCATAGAAGATTATCCCGTATCTGCGGCAAATTCAGAACCCGGCGAAGTTGCGGATATTAAGTGGATACCGATAATGACTGCCGGTGGAAGCACGTTGGAGAAGGTTATGGGTTCATACCATTGGGACAGGAACCCTTGGGATATCATAAAAAGAGCACAGACGGCTCTTCTCCCGTACATAAAGAGTAACGACAGTTACGATATGTTGGTGAGTAAGTTGAAAGACGAGATTAAGCAAAATCCAACAGCAATGTTTTTGTTGAACAAGATAGTGTCAATGAAGAGATAAAAAAAGCCCCGACGGTTAGTCGGGGTTTCTCTTTAGTTATTGTAGTAAAGTTCTTTCCTGTCCATTTTGTACACTTCATACGCCTGATTGAGTTGTTCCTGTGTTAAGGTGAATGAATTGTTTTCAATGTAATAGTTGTAGATTGTTCGACAGTAACCATGCTGTTCATCGAGCCTGTCAAGAAGGAATTCAAGGCTTTTTAGGTCATCTATCGTAAATCCTAAATACTCAACAAATTCAGGAACAAGGAATTTTTGAATATATTTTCCGTCATAAACTTGATGGTGTACTTGAATGAGTTTTTCTTTTGAATAGTTTTCCCAACATACGTAATGTATGTCTCCATCCATATATGATTTAGTTACTTCAAAATCTGGATTATCATATATGACAAGATAATCTGTATCCATTGGGATGAAATCTTCAAACCCAGAAAAAAATGCTTTTGAACCTATGAGGAATTGTTTCATAATGCTATTCTATTGTTTGTAATTTATTAAGTACACCGCGTACACTATATTGTACGTTTCTCATAACCGGTTCTATAACAATAACGTATGCGTTTGACTCTATGTCTGTAAACCATGCTTGCACTCTTCCGTGATTTGCATAGTTTGTATTAACGGTGTTTGACCATATTCCGTAATACGGTTTATTACTAAGCCTTGATCCGTCTTTTCCGGGAAAAATAACTTTATTTCCGTTTGTTCTAGAAGTATAAGTCGTTATGTCAGGGTTTAAACTATACGAATAGTAGCAGTTGCTCCTTAACTCTTGTATTTGATCTGGCGTTGGAATGTGTGGATAGAATCCTGACGGGATTTCAGGATCTTCTGCGTATGTAGTATAAGCCGCATCGTCGGATAAATCCAAAACAGTTTTCCCGTCTGTTGGATTGTATTTGCTATATGGTGCAGAATTCCCATAAATATAGTTATCTGCTTGTGTGCTAGGCGCTATTTCGCCCCATTTAAAAGTTAGACCGGAATCATACGGGCCTGTCGCACCAACGTTCATACTCATCCACAATGTTCCTGACGGAAGTCCTAAATCCACGTATTTTGGAAAATTGTATTGGACACTACTTCCAGTTATACAGCTGACCCAAGGTTCACTGTAGTCGTTTTTCATTGCATTGTTAAATTCCGCAATGGTGTCAAAATTTCGTAAATAATCTGCCATTGTTATAGTTTCATTTCCTATGAATATGGCAATATAACACAACAAAGGGCTGATTTTCATCAGCCCTTCAATTTATTCTGTTTTTTCAATTTTCACCGTAGGTGATTTCCCCGTAAAGACAATCGGTTCAAGTTCAGCGATTTTCTCTGAGTACCAAGCACCGCTCCAAACGTTACCGGCATACGCTTTATGTTCAGCGATTTTCTTGTTGATTGAAATAACATCATCAAGTAGTGCCGTTTTGTTTCCATAGTCATTTGGCTCATAGTTCACAACAAGTTCTTTTGTGAAATTGTAGCGGTTGACAAATGTGTCAAATTTCCTGTCGATGTTAACAAGGCTTGCAATAAGGACCGCCATAGTAACACCACTAAAGACGGAAAAGACGCCACCCAGAATTTCAAGCCATTCAAAATCCCAATCACCGTATTTCGATACAAGGATTGATGTGAGAGTGGACACGATAAACAGTCCAATAACAATGTAAAGACAAAGCATAATTTATAGGTTTTAATGGTTAATGTTTAACAACGTGATCCGCAAGCGTAGTTGCAAGCGGTGCAAGAGTTTTCCACCTGCAGACAAACCCGTACCATTCTACGGTGGCCACTGCCGAGTTGAAAACTTTGTTGGACTCCGCGTTTTTCTTAGGGCTGATATCAATGTCAACATACGTAACATTAACCCCTCCGTCCCTAAGATCCTTAGCAACATTTACAGACTCTTCAACTTCTTTAAGAAGCCTTTCGTTTTTTTGCTCTTTCTGGTATTTTGGGTTTACTTTCCATCTGTTGACAATGCAGTGGGCTCCGTGCCCGTGCCCGTCAGTTCCCCTGTCGTACATTGCGATAACCGTAGCGAAAACAGTGTTTGGCCCTCTCGTCTGAGAGTCGGTTGCCACGATAACGTCAATATTCTTGTGGGTTTCTACATAGTGTTTTACATATTTTGAGACAGAAGGTATTTTCTGTCCATTGAATTTTCTAAACATTTATTTCATATCTTTTTCAAAAACAAGCCTCCAAGTAATGCTTTTTGCGTGGGGGCGTTCTATTTTGTTCGCGTAAATTTGAACACGTTCGCCTAACATGGCACATATCGAGAGATGGGTGCTTTCATCATACTCAAAGAATGCGGATTTTTCCCTGTCTCCGCCAATATAGAAATCTGCATCAGCGTTGGACTTCGCATCAAGGATTGCCACTTCTTTTTCTTTGTAGATACTGGTTGATATCCCATCTAAACCAATATCGTCCACCGTCAGGATATGAACGGTAACGAGAGTATAAAACTTTTCTTTTTCCATATTACACAACTTCTACATCATGCCAATTTCCTTCCTCATCAAGATACTTTATGCACGCACCAACAATTCCGTACCAATTGTGCTCCACTTCCGGGCTGAAAAGAGACTCGTGGTAACTGTAAAATTTACGAAGCGCCTTGATATCTTCTTTTTTCATTCCCTCGCACCAAAAGTCCGTAATTCCTTCGTTAAGGACAATATGGTCTACGTCTTTCAGTGCCCTTTCAATAAGTTTCACACATTCTTCTGCTTCCTTTTCCGTGATATAGTTCCATGAGTCAAAAGCCTTTTTTGCTTTTTTGTCATCGATTGTCTTGCTGTTTTTGGTGAAAGTGTCGCAGCAATGTTCACCATATCCGATGGTGACGATAAGATCAAACCTTGGTTCAATTTTTTCTGCGGCTTTCTTAATTGGTAGGATTTTAAGCATAGTTCATTATTTTTTCGCAAATATAAGAACTATTTTGCTAATTTCCAATTCAGGAATTTTTCGAGTTGCCTTGCTGTGAATGTATAGTATCCGCCACTCTTGTATTTTTTAAGTGCCTTCACGTAATTCACGAAATCGGAAGATTTCAACGCTGACACTACCTTGTTGTACCGCTCTGTAATGTCTTTCAGAGAGTCTTCGGGTTTCAGGAACAGGATATAAAATCCGGAATATACAGCAGTTCCTCCATTTGCGAGATTGATTTTCAAATCGTTCTCATCACGGATTATGTTGTTTACGGTTATTTTACTCTCCATAACGTCAGACAGTCCTTGCCGTCTTCCGATACCGTACCATTCTCCGTCAAAGTCTCTCTTCTTAAGACGTTCTTCATTTTCCATAACGTATTTGTACGCTTTCTCTGACAGTCTTCGCACTGTATTGAGTGGAATTGCGTCACCGGTTTCAGCATGCGGAATGAAACACATTTTCTTTTCTCCCGTTGAAGCCTTGACAATCGGAACTTCCAATATTGAACCGTTGAATTTCGGTTTCGGGTAAATGAAGAAATCGTCAAGCAACGTTGCCAACCCGTTTTTCACCCTGACGCTTTTATCACCGTCATACTGAAGAACGCTTTTCAGCACGTCAAGATTTTCTCCAAGATATATTTCGTCGCCGATAAACATACTCCCAAACGGGATTAGTTTTTCGCTTGAGTTTTCGTTTGACGTGTAATACACGAAACTTACGTTTGCGTTTTTCTTGAACTTGAAAATTGACGTATAGGCGGTAACGCCGTCGAAGATTTTCAAATGCCCGTTGTCAAACACTGATACCAACGTCTTATTTTCCCTGACATATTCCCTGAACGCTCTACCGGCCGGGCCTTTGAGCCAACCGTTCGGAGAAATGTAGCAAAGCGTTCCTGTCTCATTGAGCATTCTGAACCCAAGTTCGTAGAAGGCGATGTACAAGTCCGTTGATCCGGTTTTGCAAAACTCATAATTTTTGAGCGTGTGGTATAAATCGTCGTTGGGTTTTAAGTTATGGACACGGACGTAAGGGGGGTTACCCACAACGAAGTCCATAAGCCCGTCGTAATCGTGGTTTTCAAGGGCATTTTCGCACTTTATATCCCAAGATGGACGGATATCTAGGCCCATATCAAAAAGTGTCTTATTCAGGACTTCTACGCACTCTACGCAAGCGTCAGGATTTATTTCTATCCCGTGGATATAGGTTTCAAGATGCTCTTTCAACAAGTCCTGCGTTCCTCGTTTGAAGTTGGCGAATGAAAGAACATATCTCGTAACAATTTCCTTCAGAAAGGCACCCTTTCCGCAACTGTTGTCCATGATATGTTTCTCAAGTATCCCGCTCGTAGAAGGGAGATACCAACTTCCATCAAGAATTTGCTTGACTATGTTTTCGGGCGTGTATATCTCGCCCCGCATCTTTTTTGAATTTTTCTTCATATCGCAAATATACCAAAGTATTTATAACAAATGGCAAAACGTATCTACATAACAGAAGAACAGTTCAGAACCATAGTGAAGGAAATGGCATATCCTTCAAACTTCAATATGGAAGAACTTGAATCGCTGCCTTCTTATGCAGCGAGGGTGAACTATTGCAAGCAACGCCTGAAAAGGCTTGGCGCGGGAAGTTCAAGGATTGTATTTGCCGTGGATGACGAGAAGGTTCTTAAGGTTGCGAAAAACAAGAAGGGTGTTGCACAGAACCTTGAAGAAGGTGCACGTTGGAAACAGAACTACTACTGTTTCGCAAACGTCTATGATCAGTCAGATGACGGCATTTTCCTTGAAATGCAGGCCGCAAGGCCCGCTAAGCCTTCCGATTTCAAACGCCTTACCGGATACGATTTCAATACGATGATAGCCTGGATATACTATACAGCTTCATTATATTCAAGAGATGGGCGTTGGCGTTGGGAGATGTATTATCGTTACAATCGTGAAGAACTTGAAGAATTTTTCAATTCCGACGAATGGTCTGATTATATCGGAGATTACAACATATTCGGTGGAATTCACTCTTATCTTTGTGACGCTCAACTTGAAGCGGTTGGCGATTTCACGAGAATATCTTCTTGGGGCGTTGTTACGGAAAATGGTGAAGAAAACCTCGCCCTTATAGACTTTGGTCTAAGTGACGAGGTATTCAACGACTATTATCGTAGGAGAGCTTAAGACTCAACCATTTTTGGCTTATTTTTACTTCCTTTCGGACGGCCTCTTTTCTTTTTTGGCGGGAACTCAAACGTGTCAGGATTCTTCATTGGCTGAACTTCCACGATTTTGTCAGCCTCGCCACTTTCAATCGCCTTTGTCAACTTGTCAGGGAGTATTCTCGCTCTGTTTATGGGTACAGGTTCCATTGTCTCTAAATCCACTACCGTAATGCTGTCATCCATTGGCGGTTCGTTTACGACAATTTCTTCTTCCTTTTTCAATCTATGTGAGAATTCTCCGCTTGATATTACGCGGTCAATTTCCCTTTGAACCAACGAACGCAAGAATTCAACGTCGTCTGTACTGAAATATTTCTGCTCGTCTCCCTTGAACTTAACTCCGTCAGGCATAATGGTTTCAACGTCTTTCATGAAATTATCATTGGAAATGTTGATACCGTGTTTTTCAGCATTATACTTTCTCGAAAATTCAGGAATGTAATATCCGCCACTTGGAAGGGTAAGGTCTGATATGAAGTCTCCCTTCGGAACGTCTGTGATTGATACAACTCTCGGTTCCTCGTAAACACGCTTCCCACGTACGTCTCCAAGTTCTTCCTGTTTCGGGCCCATACAGTAATCGGCCACATCTTCCGTAGTCCCAGTGTATAACCCACGCTCTTTAAGGACGTTCTCAACACGCCTGTCGTTCGCCTTTGTAGCAAATGTAAGTTTCAGTGTCTTGAGAATACCAATAGACATTGTTTCCGCATAGTCTTTGAGCTGGTTAACCAACGACTGACAGAATTCGTTCTTCTCATTGAACTCCTTATCGTCCATTTCCCTGATTTGAAGTTCGTCAGAATTTCCTTCTGTGTCGTTTACGGCTGCAACTTCAAGTGCTTCGTTTGTCTGTCCGTCATATTTTCCGACACGCTTCAACGAAACAGCCCAATACTCCTCGTTTTTCTCGAAGCCAATGTAGTTTCGTTTGTTAAGCATTGCCATTTTAGCGGTGGTTCCACTACCCATAAACGGATCAAGAACTACGTCACCCTCGTTTGTCCAAGAAAGGATATGGTCTTCGGCAAGTTTCTCAGGGAATACCGCAGGGTGCCCCGTCTTGTCGTTGAACGAGACAGTATATTTCCAAATGTTAGTTCTAAGGCTGAACTCAGGGGTGGGCTTGATATTCTTCTTCGACTGAACGAGGTTCCCTTCCTTGTCGTACTGCGTCTTGGTGCCCCAGTTCGTCCAGCCCGCCCACTTGTTTCGCTTATCGGCAATCAGTTTAATGTCTCCACGAATTTTACCCTTCGTGAATACAAACATATACTCAAAAATCTGAGAATATCTTTTTGAATTTGCTTTTGCTGGGAACGTGGAAGAATTCTTCTCGTAAATCATTGTATCGTGGATTTTAAACCCAACCTCTTGGAAATACAATGCTTGACGGAAAGAAGTCCCTGTTTCTCCACCGTTGACAACTTCGTCCCCGACAACCCATACGACAACGCCACCGGGTTTCGTTACACGGTAAAGTTCGTCAGCAACCTCCTTGAAAATGTCGAAATTCCAAGCGAACTCATCGTCCTGATATGTTCTCAACGAGTCGTAAGGTGGGCTCGTTACAGTAAGGTCGACAGAATTATCTTCAAGTTGTTTAAGTCCGTCCCTGCAATCGCAGTTGTAAATGTTATTCAATTCAAACATATTCTTTTAGTTTTACTCCGTTTCTTTCTAAATCTTTTGTTTTGAATATCACCGATACGGTATGATACGTGTCGTTGTCCGCAACGGCTACAAATATATCCTTAAATTTTTCAAGTTTTCCAAAAATTTTCCCGTTCTTAATCATTTCATTGGCGGTTTCCTTTACGGACGGCACAAAATCCTTGTGCTCTTTTGCAAATGTATGCAGGAACTCCTTCAATGATGGGACGTGTATCATTACAATCTTATCGTTGAAGAAGCACGCAAGCATTTCTGCCTTGCTGTTTTTGAGCCAGCCGGGAACGTTGTTTTCAAAAATCGACCACATTTCAACTAGAATGTCGTTTCGGTAGTTAAACCTGCGAACTTTCTCAGAAATGCCAACCGTTCGTCCTTTGAATGTTCCCATTACGTCAATGTCACTACGCTGCAGTTCCTTTTCTTCGTCGGTGTTGTATTCTACAAATTCAGCATCCTTAATGCCTACGCTGTCGTAGAATTTTTTCCTCACTTCAAAATCGTCAACTGAATATTTCAAGTCGTTTTCAAATATCGCTGCCATTTTCTTCAAATGATTTTTCTTCTACGGGATAGTTGGTAATCAGAACCTCGTCCGTCTTGCTTTCACGATCTTTCCTGTGATAGTAAGAGTTAGCGTATGACTTGTCAAGGTGGAAAATGAAATACCCGTTCTCTTCAGCCCAATTTTTCAATATCTCGTTTGTCTCTCCCTTGTTTTCAAGTACATTGGACAGTGCAAACTTAACCCCTTTCTTGCTCCAATGGTTAAGTTTCCTTAAAAGGGTGTTTTCTGACTCTTCGTCCCAGCCGTCATTATAGGTTGCCTGAGAAATAAGGTAAGGTGGATCCGCATACACAAACATGTTTTCGAAGCACGGGAAATCACGGAAATCCTGCTCTGAGAAAACGCAGTCCCTTTCATGTAACGCGTTTATGAAACCGATAAGGTTCTCACGCATCTTGCTGTTGAAACTGCTCCTGTTTGCTCCGAACGGAATGTTGAATTTCCAATCTTTCTTGACGTTGAACCTTATCTGATTGTTGAAACTGTACGCCATTAGCACAAACAGGTCAAGCGGATGACGTTTCTCAACGGGAAGTGCGTTGTAATGGTTGTCCCTGAAATTGTAGTAGTTCGCCTCTCCTTCCTTACCTTGGACCAAACCATATTTTTCAATGGTTGAATCTATATACGACAAACAATCTTCCACTGAATGATTGAACATATAGATATACATCCAAATCAACGGTTTAAGGTTGTCGTTGAATATCACTGTTTTTGCGTCAGAATTTATTCCAACCGTTGCACCTCCGCAAAATAAATCAACGAAAATGTCAACGTCTTTCGGGAAGTATTCTTTCAGTGTCTTTATTAGTTTTTTCTTCCCGCCCATGTAGTTCATTGGGGAGACAACTATTTTATCGTCATCCTTGAACTCAACGCCGTCTTTTGTTACGGTGAAGTTTATTGGAATGCTCTCCAATTTAACATCCGGCTTAACGTCCAACGTGAACGGATTGAGTTTTATTTTTGTCTTGAGAGTTATGTGGTGCTTTTCAGGAATCTGCATTCCTTCCGCCATTGAGCGATACGGGTCCTCATCGGGAGTCTCTTTTTGAGTAAACACCCCTTTATGGAGTATGTGAATGTACTCCACGACACCGTTTGCGGACTGCTTTCTGTTGTTGTCTGCCTTATAACGCTGATATTCGGTTCCTTCTACTGAATAATCCCCATATTTTGACATGATAGCCTTTATTTCATCAAAAGACAGGAGGCCTTCATTGTTATATGAAAGGAAAATCCATTCAAATTTTGCGTTCGCAATCAACTCGTCAAGTGCTTTTCCGACAGTTTTTTCTCGGCAATAGTCTGATTTGTTATATTCTTCTGCTTTAACGCCTGTAACAGAGTCCGTTTCAGGGGCTTCTCCTACTGCAATTGAGTTTAGGACGTGGTAGTTTGATCCGTATTGCCTGTTGTTGTACGGCGGATCAAGATAAAGAATATCGCCGCTTATGTTTTTAATCAGTTCGTTTGAATCACACATCCATACGTCGTTAAAATACGACGCCTTCTCAGCCGCTTTAGGTAATGCAAAAAATATGTCCTTTTCTGAATTTGACTTCAGTTTCTTAGCATACGCACCATAGGTGGACATTGTATTTGCCACCTTGTCAGCGCCGTCAATAATAGAAAGGAGAACCGCCATGTAGTTTTTCCTACTGAGCGTCTTGTTTGCGGACAGTCGGAGACGGGCTTCTGCGAGTTTCATTCCGTTTTCCCTATTGAAATACAGCCGTCCGTATTTTCCTCCTTCCGCATAGCATTGGTAGAGGCTTGACTCCGTAGTACCTTCAATTCCGTTGAGCGTGTCAAGGAAAGATTGAACCACGTCTTCGTCAAACCCTCTCAATCCAACATAATTTGAAACATAGGAATATTTCTCGAAGTCGTTTGCTATAACCTTTTTTACCATTGGGCAAAAGTGCCTTCCGACAACCCCTGTACCCGCAAAAAGATCACAGAAAACCTTATCTGAAAGGTCCTCTCCACAATGTTCTTTTACTACGCTTTCAATGAAATTTGTTAGTCTTAGTTTTGAACCTATATATCTCATTCAAAAAAGTTTTCAGTTTCGACAAATATACAAAAAAATAGGCTCCCGAAGGAGCCTTTTCTAATTGCGTTTTTCAAGGAATTTATGGAACAAGTCTGCAATAAACAGCCCGTTTACATCTTCCCAAGGCACATTATCTTTAAAATGCCCGTATGTTGCTGTATTGCTAAATATTGGCTTCGTGAGTTCAAACTTGTTAATGATTTCATACGGAGTGAGCGGGAAATTCTCTTTAATGAAATCAGCAATAACCCAATTTTCATGTTGAGATTTCGCGTCAACGTAGATACTGATTGGTTTCGCAACACCGATTGCGTATGAAAGTTGCACGGTAACCTCGGAAGCAATACCTCCGGCAACAATTGACTTTGCAATATACCGTGCAGCGTATGCGGCCGAACGGTCAACTTTCGTACAATCCTTTCCTGAGAACGCACCGCCACCATGAGGGCAACGTCCGCCATAGGTATCAACAATGATTTTTCTACCCGTGAGGCCCGTATCTCCTTCTGGACCGCCAATCACAAACCTTCCTGTTGGGTTGACAAGCAGTTCAAACTGACAGTTGAAGATGCCTGCAATATCCGTATGACGGGCTTTCAACTCAGGTAAAATATGTTCAAGGAAGTATCTCTTGAGCGTAATCTCAGACACGTCCGGATCGTGCTGCATTGAGATTAGGATTGTCTTGATTGATACAGGTCTTCCGTCTACGTAACGTATTGTGTATTGGCATTTTGCGTCAGGACGGCAGCCTGGGAGTATCCCCTGTTTTCTAAGGCTGTCGTAAACACGCATTGTGTCGTTTGCAAGGACGATGCCGACAGGCAGAAGTTCCTTCGTCTCGTTACATGCGTAACCGAACATTATTCCTTGATCGCCTGCGCCCATATCTTCTTTTGACGAGCGATCAACGCCCTGACGGATATCCGCACTTTGCTCGTGAAGCGTATTCACGAAAACAGCAGATTCAGGGTCGAAACCGTTGGTTCCGTCGTAACCGATTTCATTTATCACCCGTTTCGCCGTACCGATAATGTCCACATCTGCGGTTGAGTGGGCTTCTCCTCCGATTACGAGCATATTATTGGTAATGAAACACTCGGCAGCAACCTTTGCGTTCGGGTCCTGCTTCAAAAATTCGTCAAGAATTGCGTCCGAAATTTGGTCACATACTTTGTCCGGGTGTCCGCAACTGACTGATTCAGAAGTAAAATAGTACTTACTCATATTCATTTGAAATTAACTTACCCAAATATACAAGTTTTCTTTATAATATCAAAAAAAACCACATGTTTATTAAAAATAGACTATGGCAAAAACGCAAATAAAGTCTCTTTCAATGGAGCAGTTACTATCTCATCTTGAAGCGGTCGATATGGTTTGCGACTTCTACGATAACGAGATGAAGGCAAATACGGGGCAGTACGATGGCGAAGAAGTCAATGCCTACGATGCGGCAAACGGCAAACTTCTCGGCTATATGAAAATCAGGGAGAAAATATTTAATGAGATAGAAACAAGGGTGAATGAATTATGCTAAAAAAACTTTGGCTTAACATAGTAATATTCTTCAAGTACCTGATGGCGGGTATGCGTGCGGCTGACAATGAGATGACAACCGGCGCAAAGAACATCGCAGGTGACGGAACTTCAATTGAGAAGAAGCAGGAGGCGGATAACCTATATGCCGCACTACTAAGAGGCGAGGTGACGCAGGAAGTGCGTGAGGCACGCCATGAAATGTACTATGCTGAGAGGCGTTCAAAAGACTACATTTACGCCGGCGGCGGGCACGCAAATAAGAAAAATGAGGTGTTCGACTACACGGGAAACGT
>JAEEGL014761733.1_pt1 | contig 29143 bp, 23 predicted proteins | sample 9134231 | NCBI WGS metagenome assembly JAEEGL01 (sample SAMN16246548, study PRJNA631951) | gut metagenome | biome: gut microbiome; feature: rumen; material: fiber-attached | host: Bos | place: Iran: Karaj | collected 2018-10 | reverse complement strand
CCGATTGGGAACGAATTTGTTGATAACTTGTTGGCGAAATTATGTTTTTTTAAACTAATTTAGCATCGTGAAAAAAAGGCCTATGGCTTACGTAAAGAATTATAGTATAACAATATAAAGTAAAAGGAGCAATCATGCAAGGCGACTTGTTTTCATCAACCGAACCCCAGAAGGAACCCAAAGAGTACCGTCAGTACACTCCGGAAGAGATTATGCGCTCGTCGGTGGAGTATTTCCACGGCGACGAGCTGGCAGCCAACGTATGGATGAATAAGTACGCCCTTCGCAACGACGACCGCATCTTCGAGCTGAACCCCGACATGATGCACCGCCGCCTGGCGTCCGAGTATGCCCGCATCGAGGAGAAGTACCAGAATCCCCTGAGCGAGGAGGATATCTACCAGCTGCTGAAGGATTTCAAGTATATCGTCCCGCAGGGCAGCCCCATGAGCGGCATCGGCAACAGCTTCCAGGTGGTGAGCCTGAGCAATTGTTTCGTCATCGGCAACCAGGGCAACAGCGACTCCTACGGCGGCATCATGAAGATAGACCAGGAGCAGGTGCAGCTGATGAAGCGTCGCGGAGGCGTGGGACACGACCTGAGCCACATACGTCCCGGCGGCAGTCCGGTGAAGAACTCCGCCCTCACCTCGACGGGCATCGTGCCTTTCATGCAGCGCTACAGCAACACTACACGCGAGGTGGCGCAGGGCGGCCGCCGCGGTGCCCTAATGCTAAGCATCAGCATCAAGCACCCCGATGCAGAGCAGTTTATCGACGCCAAGCTGGAGCAGGGTAAGATTACGGGTGCCAACGTCAGCGTGAAGATCACCGACGAGTTCATGCGCTGCGCCATGGAGGGCAAGCCCTTCGTACAGCAGTATCCCATCGACTCGCCCAACCCCACCTTCACCAAGGAGGTCGACGCCCGTGCGCTGTGGAACAAGATTATCTCCAACGCATGGAGCTCGGCGGAGCCCGGCGTGCTCTACTGGGACACCATCCTGCGCGAGAGCGTGCCCGACTGCTATGCCGACTTCGGCTACCGCACCGTCAGCACCAACCCCTGCGGCGAGATCCCCCTCTGCCCCTACGACAGCTGCCGCTTGCAGGCCATCAACCTCTATAGTTATGTGGACAAACCCTTCACCAAGGAGGCCAAGTTCAACTTCGACCTCTTCCGCGAGCATGTGATGAAAGGTCAGCGCCTGATGGACGACCTGATTGACCTGGAGCTGGAGAAGGTGGAGCAGATACTGAAAAAGATTGAGAGCGACCCAGAGAGCGACGAGATCAAGATGGTGGAGCACAACCTGTGGCTCAACATCAAGATGAAGTGCCTCGAGGGCCGTCGCAGCGGCTTCGGCATCACCGCCGAGGGAGACATGTTGGCCGCCATGGGGCTGCAGTATGGCAGCGACGAGGCTACGGCCTTCGCCGTCAAGGTGCAACAGACCCTCTGCTTGGCAGCCTACGCTTCGAGTGTCCAGCTGGCCAAGGAGCGCGGATGCTTCCCCATCTACGACGCCCGCCGCGAGGAGAAGAATCCTTTGATTTCGCGCATACGCGAGGCCGACCCCGCCCTCTACGCCGAGATGACCAAATACGGCCGCCGCAACATTGCCCTGTTGACCATCGCCCCCACGGGCACCGTTAGCATCTGCACGCAGACCACCTCGGGCATCGAGCCGGTGTTCCTGGTGAGCTATAAGCGCCGCAAGAAAATCAACCCCAACGACAAGGACAACAGCAAGCAGACCATCATCAAGGACGAGAACGGCGACTACTTCGAGGAGTACAACGTGTTCCATCCGAAATTCCTCGACTGGGCCCGCATCAACGGCCACGATGTGGAGGAGGTGAAGCACATGGACGATGCCACGCTGCAGCAGCTCATAGAGCAGAGCCCCTACTTCCACGCCACGAGTGCCGACATTGACTGGGTGGCCAAGGTGAAGATGCAGGGTGCCATTCAGAAATGGGTGGACCACAGTATCTCCGTCACGGTGAACATTCCCAAGGAGACCACCAAGGAGGTGGTGAGCAAGATCTACGAGACGGCCTGGGAGAGCGGCTGCAAGGGTTGCACCATCTACCGCGACGGTTCGCGCACCGGCGTCCTCGTCTCCAACAACGAAGGCAAGAAGAACGACAGCCCCTGCTTCGGCGAGAGCAAAGCCCCCAAGCGTCCCAAGAAACTCGAGGCCGAGGTGGTGCGATTCAAGAACGAGAAGGAGGACTGGATTGCCGTCGTAGGCATGTACGAGGGTCGCCCCTATGAGATCTTCACCGGCCGTGCCGAGAACTTCCTCCTGCCCAAGTGGGTGGAGAAAGGCTGGGTGATCCGCGTGAAGGAGAAGGGACAGGAGCATGCCCGCTATGACTTCCAGTTCACCGACCAAGATGGCTACCACATCACCATGGAGGGCCTCTCGCGCATGTTCCGCAAGGAGTACTGGAACTATGCCAAGCTCATCTCCGGTATCCTGCGCCACGGGATGCCCATTCCCAACGTGGTGGAGCTCATCGGCAAGCTGAATTTCGACACTGACAGCATCACCACCTGGAGTAATGGTGTGGCGCGCGCCCTGAAACGCTACATCAAGGACGGCACCGAGACCGACGAGGTGTGCCCCGACTGCGGCAGCAAGCTGGTATACAACAGCGGTTGCAAGAGCTGCCCCAACTGCGGATGGAGCAAGTGCAGCTAAAAAAAGAATTAGTTAAGCAAGCATATCAAGCAGGTTCCCGCCCGACACGTGTGTCTGGCGGGATTCCTTTTTTCTCCCCTATTGCTGCGGCACGGCGAAGCGTAGGGAATGGGGCAGGTTGTCGACCTCGAAGCGCTTGGAGCAGACGAGTTCGCCGTCGAGGGCCACCCACATGGGACGGGTGCTTTCCACGGTGACGTGTTGTCCGCGGCGGTATTGCACCACGTCCTTCATCTTGGGGCTGTCGAGATGAAGGCCCTTCTTGTAGAGGCCGATGACGGAGGCGAAGCGTGCCACCGAGATGGGGAGCACGGTCATCACCTCGAGCAGGCCGTCGTCGTTGGCCGACCTGGGCGCGCAGCAATAGCCGCCGCCGGCATAGCGCCCGTTGGCCAGCGAGGCCAGCAGCATGTCGCCTTCGTGGAAGGGAAGGCCGTCGACGGTGATGCGGCAGGGATGATGGCGCCCATAGAAAAGGCTGTGGACGATGCCCGAGGTGTAGGCCATCCTGCCGCCCACCAGGGGTTTGCCTCGGACAATCTCCATCGAGCGGCACACGGCGGCCTCGAAGCCCATGTTCATCAGGTTGATGCAATGGCGCTCCTGTCCGTCGAAGCGCACGCGCATCATGTCGACAGGCAGGGCCGGAGCCTCGACGAGGGCCTGGAGGTTGCGGAAGTTGGCCGTGGGCCAGTATTTCACGTAGTCGTTGCCGCTGCCGCAGGGGTAGCAGCCTACCTCGGCCTGGGGGTGGGGGAGGGTACCGGAGGCCACCTCGTTGAGAGTGCCGTCGCCGCCACAGGCATAGAAACGCACGGTCTCTCCTGGATGATGGCGGCAGTAGTGGTCCACAAATTGTGTGGCATCCAGGTGGCCGGTGGTGAGGTGTATGGCGCTGTCGACGGACAGATGCTGTATCTCGTGTGCCAAGCGGTCGGCATGGTTTTCGCCGCCGGCATGGGGGTTGATGACGAAGAGGTGCTTCATGCGTTAATGTCGGATAGTTGTCGGAATAACGCGTTTTGCGCTGGTTTATTGCCACCTGGGGCTGTGGGAAAAGAAAAATCTTTCCATGTGGGAAAGTTTTTGTATTTTTGCATCCCGAAAACAGAGATGCACAACGACCGTGACATAGTATATATGCGCCGCTGCCTGCAGCTGGCAGCCAACGGGTTGGGACGCGTGAGGCCCAACCCCATGGTGGGCTGCGTGGTGGTGAAGGAGGGCAGCATCGTCAGCGAGGGCTACCACCAATACTACGGAGGCTACCACGCCGAGCGCAACGCCCTGCTGCGTCCGTTGTCGGAAGAGGTGTTCCGCGGGGCTACGCTCTATGTCAACCTGGAGCCCTGCTCGCACTACGGCAAGACGCCCCCCTGTGCCGACCTGGTGGTGGAACGCGGCATCCGTCGTGTGGTGTGCTGCAACGACGACCCCAACCCTCTGGTGGCGGGCAACGGTTTCCGCAAGCTCGAGGCGGCCGGCATCGAGGTGGAACGCTATGTGCTCGAGACCGAGGGGCGCGAGCTGAACCGCCGTTTCTTCACCTTCATGGAGCAGCATAGGCCCTATGTCGTGCTGAAGTGGGCGCAGAGTGCCGACGGTTTCCTGGCGCCCGCTGACCCGTCGCAGCTCTACTGGCTCAGCACTCCCGAGCAGAACTGCCTCAACCACCGTTGGCGTACCGAGGAGGCCGCCATCCTGGTGGGCAGCGAGACCTATCGGTGCGACCGCCCTTCGCTCACGGCGCGCCATTTTCTCGGCCCCCAGCCGCAACCCGTGGTGGTGGACCGTCGCGAGCGCCTCGACGATGTGCCTAGCCATTGGCTCCACCTGCACACACAGAGCGTAGAGGAAACTCTCGCGGCACTCTACGAAAAGAAGATACAGTCGGTCATCGTCGAAGGCGGGCGCAAGATACTGGACGCCTTCATCGCCAGCGGCCTCTTCGACGAGGTGCGCATCCTGCGCAGCCAGCAGCGTCTGGGCGCCGGAATCGAGGCTCCTGCCGTCCCGCCGACGGGACGGCTGTCAATCATCGATTAGCTAAAAAAGTGTAATTTTGCAGAACCTACCTAAACCTTCTCTGCCACGAAGGCACAGGGGCGTATGCCCAGGGTGGTGGCGATGACGAAGAGGTCGCCGCCCTCTTTCAGCCCCAGTTGTTTCTGCAGGTCGGCAGCGGTCACGGGATAATTGCGCGCGACCACATGGGCCTTCCCGTCGGGAATCCACTTCTGCACCTCTTTGCGGGTGGGCTTGATTTCTGCGAGGAGGCTGAAGATGCGGCCAGGGAAGCGCGGGATGAAGTGGTTGCTGGTGTAGAGATGGGTGTTGCGTGACAGTTTGGCCACCTCCTCCGTCAGGCTCAGCATCTTGAAGGGGCCGGCTTTCATCAGCGCGGCATGGGGCTCGTAGAGGTATTTCCCCATCTCGCTGGCATAGGTGGCGTGGGCTTGTGCCTCGTCGTCGCGCGTGAAGACATAGTCGTCCACCTCGCCATGATGCAGGTGGTGGCAATGGATGAGGGGTTCGCCGTCGGGCTTTCCACAACGGAAGAGCACCTCCTTACACTCGCCCTGGACTGCGATGACATAGATGTCGCTGATGTCGCGCAGTTGCGAAGCCGCCAGCGAGATGTCGATCATCGGCGAGGCTTTCACCAAGAGTTCTTTTCCTTTGGACAGCAGCAAATCGCGGTGCGCCACGATGTCGGGCGTGCAATCCTCGAAGGCTGCGACCTTGCGCCCCTGCTTGTCGCGCCGGGCGGGGTCGACGAAGATCAGGTCGAAGCGATGGTCCTGCCGCCGGAGCCATTCCAGGCTGTCGCCACAATGGACGCGGACATTGTCGAGTCCCAGGGCTTTTGCGTTGTTTTGGGCTAGGGTGCAGAGCTCGGGGTCCTGCTCCACATAGTCCACTTCTGCCTCCAGGGACGATGCCGCTTTCCATCCGGCCATGGCGAAGGTGTCGATGCCCATGCCGCCCGTGAGGTCGGCGATACGGAGCGGACGGGTCGCCACTTCGCCGTGCTGTTGAAGACTGTTGAACCGCAGATGGCAGATGGAGGCTTTGTGCAGGGCTGTGGTCTCCGACGAGGCCTGCTCGCGGTTCAGCCGGGGAGGGTAGAGGAAATCGGGGCACTCCAGCAATGACGGCCATTTCTCGCGTGCCGTGCGCCGCCCCTCGATCTGCTGCACCGCCGCCGCCATATCGACAGAAGGATACCGCGCGGCACTCAGCAGCAGCCGCGCGGTATCGTCGTTCTCATGCTCCCTCGCAAAGGTTGTTATCTCCCACTTCGCGAGATCCTGGAAATCCTGGAAATTATTATTTGCTTTCATTGCTGGGGCTATGCAAATCTTGGAGGCGGGGAGGTTTATAATCCGGAGGTGGGGGGGGGAATCAGTATACTCCCTGGTCGTGGAGTTTCTTCAGGCGGTCGACGACCATGGGGCGGTCCTCCTTGTAGGTGACACCGAACCACTGGGCGGTGGTCTTTAGCACGGTCATGGTGGCGTAGCCGCTGTGGATGAAGGTGTTGACGGCGAAGGGGATGTAGTATTCGCTCTTCATCTCGGTGCCGTGCTCCTTGAGGAAGTCCACAAACAACTCCTCGCTCTTGGCGAAGTAGTCGGGCGTGAAGCCGAAGAGGTTCATACTCACGGTGGCGTCGGCTGCCAGGGGGTGCATGCTGCCGTCGGCATCCTTGTATTCGATGCCGTTGGTCGTGCGGCCGATGGAGGTGCGCTCGGTCATGCCGATGAGCAGGCCTTTGGCGTCGGTCTCGCAGACACCGCGGCTGACGGTACCGTTTTCGGAGAGGGTGTTCTCCAGGCGGTATCCCACCATGCAGTACTGGCCTTTCGTGCCCTCGAGGGTGCGCAGGTGGCAGGCGATGACCTGGAAGGCGTCGCGGCCGTAGAAGTCGTCGGCATTAATGATGGCGAAGGGCTCGTGGATGACATCCTTGGCCATGAGGATGGCGTGGTTGGTGCCCCAGGGTTTCTCACGGCCTTCGGGCACGCTGAAGCCTGCCGGCAGCTTGTCGAGCTCCTGGAAGACATACTCCACCTGGATGCGGTTGCCGAAGTGGTCGGCATTGATGTGGCGCTTGAACTCCTTTTCGAACGAGTGGCGGATGACGAAGACCACTTTGCCGAAGCCTGCGCGGATGGCGTCCTCGATGCTGTAGTCCATGATGATTTCGCCGTGAGGACCCACGCCGTCCATCTGTTTCAATCCACCATAGCGGCTGCCCATACCGGCGGCCAGAACAAGTAATGTAGGTTTCATAATCAAAAATTGTTTTGTTTTATCTATAATTATTTTTTGTTGAATCTATTTCGTACCCAATCCGCTATCGCTTCCCCTTGAAGAAGTCTTTCACCAGCCTCAGGCACTCCTCGCCCCTCACGCCTGACGTCACCTCTGTCTTGGGGTGCAGCATGGAGCGTCCGAGGCGTTCGAAGCCGCGTTTCTCGTCGGGGGCGCCGTAGACTATCCTTGCCAGCTGGCTCCACCCTAGGGCGCCGGCGCACATCACGCAGGGCTCGAGAGTGACGTAGAGCGTGCACCCCGTGAGGTATTTGGCCCCGAGGTGCTCCGCCGCTGCCGTGATGGCCAGCATCTCGGCGTGGGCCGTTACGTCGTGCAGCAGTTCCGTCTGGTTGTGAGCGCGGGCAATGATGCTGTCGCCCGCCACCACCACGGCGCCCACGGGGATCTCCCCGTCGGCTTCTGCCCGCCGGGCCTCCTTCAGGGCTTCGCCCATGAAGTAATCGTCGTCAGGTTGCAGTATTCCCATGGTGACTAGTCGTGTTCAAAGATGTCGGGGTCGACGGCCTCGAAATGGTAGCTGGTGCGCAGGATGGTCAGTTCGCCGTCGCGCATGAAGCTCTCTAGCGAGGGCAGCATGCCCGTTGTCAGGGGTTGGAACTCGTGGAAAATCTTCCACTCGATGTGTCCGCGTCGGATCTCCTTTTTGCTGCCCTCCCACTCGTCGGTCTCGAAGATGAGGGTCAGCAGTCCGCTCTCGGGCTCGAACATATAGTAGCGGGTGTACATGTTGGGGCATACCACCTTGACCACCTGCAGCGGCTGTCCTTTGAGTTCGGTGGTGCCGTTCCAGCTCAGCTGGGCTCCTTTCTCGTTCCAGCGGTAGAGCGGTCCGCGGAAGTCGTAGCCTTGCAGCTTCTTGTTGAATTCCTCGCTGTTGATGCTCTCCCACGACTCGTAGGCCGTCCGGTAGGTGCGGAAGCGGTCCTTGCCGTTGCTTGACAGGCCGTAGTCCATCTTCTGGTCGTTCCACACTTCGATGCGGTGCCGCTCGCCGGCGGCAAACCAGCGGCGCATCCAGATGGTGTCTTTCGTGTTGAGGTTGGTGGTGACGGCGGTCTCCATCACCAGCATGCTGTCGGTAGGCAGGTGGTCGATGTCGAGCATCTTCACATAGCGGTCCACCACATGCATGGCCGAGTCGCTCAGCAGGTCGCGGTGGTTCTGGGCCATCATGGCCACAGGCATCAGCGCCATCAGCGCCACAATCAGTTTTTTCCTTTCCATTTCCTTTTGTTTCAAGTGTGATCTCTTATTTGTTGAAGGGGAAGGTCAGCCGTTGGGCCTTTTCGCGTCGGGTGATGTGCACCTGCACGTTGTAGCCCAGCTGCCGCCCCAGGGCGGTTATGCGCCGGTCGGCGTCGTCGCTCAGCAGGATGGCCTCCAGGTCGGCGAAGGAGATGCGGCGTCCCGTCAGGCGTTCCAGGTCGCGGTAGGAGCCCTCGCGGTTGACGTCCATCATGGTGGCGCGCACCCACACCGAGTCGGGCGTGGCCATAGCGCGTCCCAGTTCGATGAATTTGTTCACGCTGCACCAGATGACTTTGCCGTGCTCCATGCGTACCTGTCCGCTGACGTTGATGCCTTCCACCGTGCCGGTGAAGGTGATGACGGTGTAGAGACTTTCCGTGGGTGTGGTCTCTGGTGTGGGTGTTGTGGTGGGGCGTGTGCTGCGACAGGAGGTGGCCACCAGGGCCAGCATGACCATGGCCAGGAGGGTTGCTGTATGTCTTCTCGTTGGGTTCATGCTCGGAAGGCTTTTATTTGCCCCGGATGGCCTCCAGGTGGCGCCGCAGGGTGTCGCTCTTGGGGTCGAGGCTCACGGCCTTTTCCATCAGCGGCAGGGCTTCGCGGTCGCGTCCCATCAGGTGGAGTATCCAGGCGTAGGTGTCAAGGTTGTTGGCGTTGTCGGGCTCGGCCTCGATGGTGCGGCGGCTCATGCGTTCGGCCTGCTCCAGCCGGGTGTTCTGCTCGGAGAGGTAGTAGGCGTAGTTGTTCAGCGTGCCCATATCGTCGGGCCGCAGGGCCAGGCAGCGGTCGAAGGCCTGCCAGGCTTTGTCGTACTGCCCGGTGCGGTAGTAGGCTTCGCCCATGAGGCCATAGGTCTCCGCCTCGAGGTAGCCCTTGCTGAAGCCCCAGCGCACGGCGGTCTCCAGTTCGCGTAGGGCCTCGTTGTAGCGTTCGCCGATGATGGCCTGCTGCGCCACGATGAAGTGCGGCAGCGTGTGTACGGGGAAGAGGGCGGCGGCGCGGCGGGCATAGCGCTCCATGTCGGCCTCGTTGCCGGGGGTGGCGCTGAGGCTCACCAGCAGCAGTTCCCACACTTCATACATGCTGCTGTCCTTCTGTAGCGCCAGCACCATCTGGTGCGAGGCTTCGGGGTAGCGGTGCTGGTTGAAGAGCACGTTGCCGTAGAAGGCGGCGAACTCCGTGCTGTCCGTGCAGCCGGACATGGCTTTGTCCATCAGGCGGAAGGTGGTGGTGCTGCGTGAGCCGAAGAATTCCTCGGTACTGTAGAACGAGCCCAGGAGCTGCAGCTTCGTCTTGCTGTCGAGGGCGGGGTTGTCGAAGGCGCGCACCATCTCGCTGTCGGCCTCGGCGGGGCTGCCGACGGCTTTGTAGTATTCGGCCAGCTGGATGTGTATGTAGGGGTCCTCGGGGTCGGCCTCGAGGATGCGGTCGTAGTAGGTCTTGGCTTTGGCGTAGCGCTTCTGCTGCATGTTCATCTCGGCCAGGATGGCGTTGCTCTGCTTGTCGCCGGGTACGGCTTTGGCAAGGGCTTCCACCTCGGCCATGGCTTTGTCGGGCTTGTCGGCGGCGTTCCACAGCTTGGCTTTCTGCATGGAGATGGGCTCGGTGACCCCTATGCGGCGTTCCACGCGGTTCAGCACCTCCACGGCCTTGGGCAGGTTGCCCGCGGCGATGTACTGGTTGGAGAGTTCGTAGTAGTAGTCGAGCACCTCGGGGTTCTGGCGTACGATGGTCTCCCAGGTCTCGATGGTGCCGTTGTTGTCGCCTTTCATCTGCTGTGTCATGGCCAGCGAGAGGAGATACCACACGTTGTCGCCCCTCAGGGCCACAGCGCGGCGGGCGCAGGCTTCGGCGCTGTCGGTCCATCCGCGTTGTGCCAGCAGCTGGCTCATACCGTACCAGGCGGCGTCGCAGCCAGGGTGCTTCTCCACGGTCCTGCCGTAGGCCTCCAGGGCCTCGTCGGCACGTCCCGTCTCCTGCAGCGACAGGGCGTCGATGAGCATGCCGTCCTCGGCCAGCTGCTCCTCCGTCACCTCGCGGATGGGCGGCCGCTCGTAGGGGTTGGCCTTGGTCGACGCGGCCTTCTTGCCGCTCCCGCAGCCCGCCGCCACCACCAGCGACGCCGCCATGAGCACCATTATTGTCTTTTTATACATTTATTTCCTTTTATATATTTTACCCCTAGAAACGCGACCGATTGAAAAATATTGTATGGGGGATGGAAAATAAAGTGCGCTTTCCTCATCCTGTGGGCGGCGGGGTGCGCCCTCCTGCATGGGGATGGGTAATGGGTAGGAAAAGGGGGAGGACGACTCCGGACCCTCTTTGGTGGGGCGGGGAAGGGGGTGCGAGAATCATAAAAAAACAAAAAAATATTGCGGTATAAAAAAAAATGCCTATATTTGCATCGTGAAATATAGTGCAGTGAAGTGTTAAAAAAACGTTGAAGAACCTGTAAAACAAAAAAATAGATATCGAAAACGCAAACATTGAAATTGAAAGTAATTTATTAATCATCAAAATTCAAACAAAATGAAAAAAGTATTATTCGTTTTAGGTTTTGCATTGTGCGCCACCATGGCCTTTGCACAAACCGCGAACAATCGTCACGAGATGCCTCGCGGCGAGGAAAAGACTTATCGGGTGAAGGACCTGATGAAGCAGCAGCCTGTCGACTACAAGGCTTCCATCTTCTCCAAGACCGGTGAATTCGACACCAACTACATCTTCCGCTTCAACGCGACTGAGTGGCCCCAAATCACCAAAGGCTACATCCAGGCTAGCGACCACATCTATGCCAACGGCCACGACAGTGTCTTCGGTACTGCCAACGCCAACGCCGTCAACGTGACCGCCCACGCTTGGTGCCAGTGGAGACGTTTTGCCGACTCCACCACCTTCCTCAACACTGTTGACTCCATCTACAACAACAACTTCAGCTTCAATGCTTCCAGTGTGATTAGCTACCTCGGCGCCACCAACAACGAGAACGACCCTGGCTATCTGGACGATGGTCTGGTTGTCTTCAACTATGAGGAGCAGAACTCTGGCATGGTGAACGCCTACATGGAGTTCCCCGAAGTTGTCCGCGATGCCCAGTATGTGGGTAAGATGGTCTTTGTCGGTGTCAACCAGTACTATGCCAAGTACTACGACCAGTGCTTCATCGACTATTGGTACAACGGCATGTGGCACGCCCGTGAGATCAACGTCACCGGTGTCGATGTCGATATCAACTATCTCGCCGCCTCCAAGGCCCGCTACGTCATGCCCTTCCAGCTGCACGAAGCTACCAACATCAAGATTCGTGTCCGCGTCAGCGCCCCCACGCGTAACGTTCGTTACTACGGCTACGGCTGGGTTCTGGACAACGTCGCCATCATCACCAGCAACCTCACCGAGACTTGGGACTTCTCCTACACCGCTCCCGTTGAAGGTTTCTATGGCATGATCCCCCGCAACATGACCCTCCCCGTGACCTACGGTACCCATGTGCGCAACACCAACGTCACCTCTTTCAACAATGCCAACCTGACCCTCAGCGCTGGTCCCCTCAATGGTGAACAGCCTCTGGTGCTCACCTCCAACAACTTCTCGATTCCCGCTGGCGATGTCGAGCAGGACTATAAGATGTTCATCGACGAGCGCGGCTTCGCCTATGGCGGCGACACCATGTTCAACACCGGTCTCGTTTCCTGGCTTGGTATGCACCCCAACTATGGCAACACCACTGGCAACCTCATTGGTAACTACCAGGGTCGTTCGCTGCCCACCGGCACCGTCGGCGCCAATGTCTACAAGATTTATGCCAATGCCGGTTCGCTCCACACCCGCGTGGACTCCGTCCTCTACACCGTTTCCAACAACCTCATCTTCCCCGATGGCAGCGATGTTAACGGTTACCGCTGGGGCCGTGACAACGGTCTGATTCCCTCCAACTCCTCCTTCCGCGTGGCCTTCAACGACGATGGCTATGTCACCAACACCGACGAAGACGGCCACTCCATTGCCGAAGGTTATGTGGTTCACATGAACTACGTCACCGGTAACGAAATTCCCGAGGGTTGGGTGCTGAAAGGTATTGAGTACGTCCCCGCCACCGACGGTACCGTCTCCACTGGTGAGGGCATCATCTACCCCTACATCCGCAAGGAAGCCTACACTGAGGATGGTGAGTCCGTCAGCTGGACCTCTATCGCCACTGGTATCGATGGTCTTGCCTTCGACGTCACCGATGATGATATCGAGAACCTGCCCATGACCGGCTACATCCTGCCTCCCACCACCAACGTGGCCAACTACTCCGCTGTCAGCATCTTCTTCCCCAACCAGCCTGAGCTCGAGCCCAACACCGGCTACCGCTTCGGTTACATCCTGAATGGTAACTTCAACTTCCACGTTGCCTCCCAGGCCACCAGCTACAAGCTCGACGCTGAGCACACCGCCAGCTACAGCTACACCGAGGAGACTGCTCCCTATCGCCGCCAGAACACCCCGCTGCCCACCTATCAGATCTATGTCGAGGATCCTCTGGCTCCCGAAGGCACCAACGGTTATGTCACCGCTTGGAATATCGACTACTTCCCCATGATTCGTCCCATCATCGGACCTCGTGAGGATGTCGCCACCGACCTCTTCATCGCCGACTGCTCCACCAACACCGAGGATTCCGCCTTCTCCGTGGTCATCAACTCCGAGGAAATGTGCGGTTCCGAGGGTGTCAATCTCGCCGTGGGTGGTAACTACAACTTCACCATCAGCGCTGCTGAGGACCACACCGTCCTCGACAACATCTATGTGAACGGTGTTCAGGCCCAGATCTACGATCCCAACGATCCCGACCACGCCACTCCTCCCGAGGATCCCTTCTACCTCTCCTTCTACAACACCGAGAACAACAACGACAACGTGACCGTGGTTGTTGATGCTCAGGGAACTGAAGAGGTTGTCCTCTATCGTGGCTACTATGTCCTCCACTTCTACGACCTGGCTGAGGTTGCTGCTCCTTATGTCATCTCCGCTACCTTCCACACCGAAGAGTGGATTCACGTCGGTATCGACCCCGTGGCCCCCGAAGCTGTCCTGTCGCTCTATCCCAATCCTGCCACCTCCACCGTCAAGCTGAACATCAACGGTGTCAGCGGCATGGTTGACTGCAGCATCATCGACATGAGCGGCCGCGTCGTCTACAACGCCCGCGTCAACGCCGAGACCGAGAACACCATCGACGTGAGCAACATGCCCGCCGGTGCTTACTTCGTCCGCGTCACCAACAACACCTTCAGCAAGATCGAGAAACTCATCATCAAGTAAGGTTGACTGTTGGATATAAGAAAAGCCGCCCAATCGGGCGGCTTTTTTTGTCGACAGGCGCATAAAAGAGACGGCCTGTATGTATGAAAAAAGCGTCTGGGAGCGGTTTCTCCTAGACGCTTGGTTATACTGTTTTACGTCTTACTTCCTCAACGGTTCACAACACATTTCCCAGCTGCTCCTTGATTTTCTCTAGCTCGTCCTTCATTTCGACGACGAGTTTCTGGATGCCGACATGGTTGGCTTTGGAGCCTGTGGTGTTGATTTCGCGTCCCATTTCCTGGGCCACGAAGCCGAGTTTCTTGCCGCAGGAAGGCTCGGTGGCCATGGTTTGGCGGAAGTAGTCGATGTGTTTCTGCAGGCGTACCTTCTCTTCTGTGATGTCGAGCTTTTCGAGGTAGTAGATGAGTTCCTGCTCGAAGCGGTTCTGGTCCACCTCTACGGCGGCGTCGGCCAGGTAGCGTTTGATGCGTTCCTTGGCGGTGTCGATACGTTCGCCTTCGAGGGCGGGGATCCGACGCAGCTTTTCTTCGATGAGGTCGACATGCTTGTGGAAGTCTACCTCGAGCACGCTGCCTTCGTGGGCGCGGAACTGGTCGCAGAGGTTGATGGCCTGCTGGAGGTCGGCGGCGGTATGCTGCCATTCCTCGTCGCTCACTTCATCGCTGGTGGTGCTATTCCAGATGTCGCCCATGGAGGCTACGGTGGTGAAGAGCGAGGCACGGTGGACGAGGTCTACGGCATGGAGGTCGTTGGCCACATCGGCCAGCGCGTTGTAGCGGCTGATGAGGAGGTCGCGGTTGAATCCGCTGGCATTGGCGGTGGTGCTCTCCTCGCTGAGGATGCATTCCACCTTGCCGCGCTCCAGGCTGCCGAGCATGGCGCGGATGTCCAGCTCGTGGGAGCGGTAGGCGGCAGGCAGCTTGACGATGAGGTCCAGCTGTTTGCTGTTGAGGGTTTTGATTTCTATGTTTACTTTCTTGTCGCCGAAGGTGGATTGCACCTTGGCATAGCCGGTCATTGATTTCATTTTTTTACTACTAAATTCATAAAATCTTTTGTTCCATATTCTTTAAGGGTGCCGCAGGAGTCGTAGATGAAGTATACGGCGCTGGTTCCGGGACCGTCGGGGTGTGCAGCGATGAAGCTGCGGGCGCTATCGAGGCCCATGACCATGTAGGCGGTGCACATGGCGTCGGCCAGCCAGCATTGGTTCTCGACGACGGAGACGCTGAGGAGGGAGTGCTGTACTGGGCGGCCGGTGGTGGGGTCGATGGTGTGGGAGTAGCGCACGCCGTCCTTTTCATAGTATTTGCGGTAGCTGCCGGAGGTGACGACGGAGGCGTCGGTGAGGGTGATGGCGGTCTGCACCACGGGCTCGCTATAGCGGTCTTCGGCGGGACGTTCGATGCCCACCTTCCAGGGGCTGCCGTCGGGCTTGAGGCCGCGGGAGATGACCTCGCCGCCGATGTCGACAAGGTAGCTGTGGATGTCGTGACTGTCGAGGAGTTGTGCCACGAGATCGGAGGCATAGCCTTGGGCAATGGCGTTAAAGTCGAGTTCGGTGTCGGGAGATTCGCGCAGGAGGCGTCTATTGTCGAAGCTGATGGTGCTGTGGGCGGCATGGAGGAGGCTGGCGAGGGTTGTGCTGTCGGGTTCGCTACGCTGTTTGAAACTGAACCCCCAGGTCTGTACGAGGCGTCCCACCCGGATGTCGAAGGCTCCGTTGGTGTAGTCCATGATGTGCAGGGAATTCTGCAGGAGGAACTGGAGGATGTCGTCGAGAGAGTCGGTCTGACCGGCGTTGATGCGTCGTAGCAGCGAGGAGTCGACCCAGAGGGATGCCGAGTGGTCGAAGGCTTGGAGGAGGGAGTCGATTTGAGGTTGTAGGTTGCGTTGCTCGGGGTTGTAGTATTGGATGCTGTAGTAGGTGCCTTGGGCTTCGCCGTAGAGTCGCATGGGTTCCTGCCGTTGGCAGGCGCCGAGCAGCAGAGCAGCGGAGGCCAGAGTTACCAAAAAGCGTCCGGCACGAAGGTGCCGAACGCTTTTGTCTTTAAGATATGTATTCATTATTTGTTGACAATGAATTTGCGGGTGGTCTGCTCGCCGTTGAGGGAGCGAATTTGGAGGGTGTAGTTGCCGGTGGTGAGGCTGCCCAGGTCGAGCTGGGTGGCGTTGCCGTTGACGGCATGGCGGATGACCTGCTGGCCGATGACGTTGTAGACGACGACCTCGCTGATGCCCTCGGCGCTCTCAACATTGAGGTAGCGGCTGGTGGGGTTGGGGTAGAGGTTGACGTTGAGGCCATCGACATCGTCGATACCCACGGTGTAGGTGATTGTGATCCAGTTGTTGGCGGTGCAGCCCTTGTTGCTGGTGGTCTCGAGGTGGATGTCGGTGTTGGCATCGACGGTCAGGGAGATGGAATCGGCGGTGCTGAAGGGCGTGCTTTCGTTGTTCTTGAACCACTTGTAGGAGTTGTGGTCGGCGGGGTTGTCGACAATCTTAAGGTTGGCGACGTTGGTGGTGTTGGGGTGGAGGTGCCAGTTGCCCTCGATGGTGACCTCGGGAGTGTAGTTGATGGTGAGGTTCAGGCGGCCGACGGAGTCGCACTTGACGCTGTTGACGGTGTCGGGGAGGACATAGGTCTGGGTGGTGGAGGTGGTGTAGGTCTGCTCGGTGAAGGGCCAGAAGTAGCTGTCGCAAGTGGTGACGGTGGTGTCGGAGAAGGATTTGTGGTTGACGACGATGTGGATCCACATGGAGGTGTCGTAGCAGATTTCGTTGTCGTAGTGCATCTGATAGACGATGAGGGAGTCGACAGACTCGTTGAAGGTGTAGCGGCGGCCGTTGAAGGAGAGGGTGTAGGAGTCGCACACGGTGTCATAGACGGGGTTGGGGTTGACCAGATTCTGGATGGGGGAGACGTTGACGGTCAGGGCGTGGTAGGTGACGCAGTTGGTGACGAAGCTCTTGGAGTAGAGGGGCACTCCGTTTTGGTCTTCGGTGTAGACGCCGCTCTCATAGAAGTAGGCGGTATCGTAGGCTCCGACAGCACCGCTGCGCGAGGGGAAGGTGTACATGAAGTAGTCGCAGGCATTGGCGACGGGGTGGTCGGTGTTGCTGACGATGTGGAGGTCGAGGTATTTGTTCTCAACGCAGGTGGCGGTGGTTGTGCTCACCATGACGATCGTGTCGGTGGTGTACATGGTGTGGTTCTCGGGCCAGGTGTAGTTGCCGCAGTTGTCGACGTGGTTGGTGTCGTTCTGGGTGCCGGTGAAGCTAGTGATGCGGATGGCTGCAAGGCTGTCGCAGTTGGCAGCGGTCGGGATGTTGCCGTAGATGACGCGGTTGGTGTCGGCGAAGGAATAGGTGTTGCCGAGCCAGGTGATACGGCAGCCGCCGATGGTGTCGCGGACAACGACGGCGGTGGTGTCGGTGTAGGACGGGGAGATGGTGAGGAAGAGGTGGGTGTAGTGGTTGCAGCCGTCCACGGTCTCGGTTAAGGTGTATTCGCCAGAGGTGGTGTACTCAACGTTCTCGTAGGCGTAGGTGTCACAGGCGGAGGCGGTGACGGTGTCGTGGGTCTCGCCGGCGAGGGTGATTTGAATCTTGACGATGCTGTCGCAACCATTGACGGTGGAGAGGGTGTCGTAGAAGGAACCAGGGGTGGACCATACGCGACCGTTCCAGCTGACGTTGCAGATGCCCTCAAGCGGGATGGCCACATTGGTGTCGGCGACGGGCTCTCTCAGGGTGAGGTTGAGCACATAGACGGTGTCGACGTTGGCCGGGGAGTAGATAGCCACAGTGTCGTGGGTGTAGGTTACACCGTTCATCCAAGTGAAACTGCTACAGACGGTGGTGTCGATAGTTACCAAATTGCCGGCTTTGTTCTGGCCGATAGCCATAGGCATGCATGCAATAGCCAATAACAGACTCAATAATACTTTTTTCATCTTGTTAGTGTGTATTTTTTATTTATTATTATTCTATTTGTTTTTATACAATCGTTTGTTGTTTAGTTTGTTGCACCGACGGGAGCGTTGTCTTCGCCGAAATGAACAACATGCAAAGATAACACTTTTTTTCGATATGAACAGAATTTAGTTGAAAAAACTGTATTTTTTTATGTTTTTAACACCAGTTCGGCGATGTTTTCGACGTGCTGTGTGTGGGGGAACATGTCGACGGGTTGTATGCGTCGTACCTCGTAGCGTGCTGACAGGAGTTGCAGGTCGCGAGCTTGGGTGGCGGGGTTGCAGCTGACGTAGACAATCTTTCTGGGTGCTGTGGCCAGAAGTTGGGCCACCACTTTCTCGTGCATGCCGGCGCGTGGGGGGTCGGTGACGACGACATCGGGGCGTCCGTTGGCGGCGATGAACTCTTCGGTGAGCACCTGGGCCATATCGCCAGCGTAGAAGCGAGTGTTGTCGAAGCCGTTGAGGCGGGCGTTGTTCTTGGCATCGGCAATGGCTTCCTCGACATATTCGATGCCGATGACGCGTTGGCATTTGTCGGCCAGGAAGAGGGCTATGGTGCCGGTACCGGTATAGAGGTCGTAGAGGATATCATCGGCCTGCAGTTCAGCCAGTTCGGCCACGAAGCTATAGAGGCGTTGGGCTTGGGCGGAGTTGGTTTGGTAGAAAGATTTGGGATTGATGATGAACTTCAGTTGGTGGCTGTCGCGGTAGCCTTGCATGCATTCCTCGATGTGGTCGCTGCCGCGGTAGGTGACGACGGTTTGGTCGCTGTAGGAGTCGTTCATCTTGGTATTCACAATGTATTGCAGGGAGGTGATCTGCGGGAAACGGTCGGCGAGCATGTCGAGCAGGGGGAAGAGGCGTTTCGGGTCATCGTCGGCAACGATGACGATGACCATCCATTGGCCGGTGGAAGTGTTGCGGATAACGAGGTTGCGCAGAAATCCTGTATGGTTGCGTATGTCGTAGTATTCGAGGTTGTTGTCCTCGGCATATTGCCGTACGGCGAGGCGAATGTCGTTGCTGGGGTCCTGCTGCAGGGCACAGTGGTCGATGCTGAGTACCTTGTCAAACAGTTGGGGGATGTGGAAGCCGAGGGCGCCATGCGAGGGGAGGGGAGTGTCGCCGGCGGCGGCAAGCTCTTCTTGTGTGCGCCAGGCTTTGGTGGAGAAGGTGAATTCCAGCTTGTTGCGATAATAGTAGATGTTTTCCGAACCGCAGATGGGGCGCATGCCGGAGCAGTCGACATTGCCCAGTCGTTCCAGATTGTCGCGCACCTGACGCTGCTTGGATTCGAGTTGGGCTTCGTAGCGGAGGGTCTGCCATTTGCATCCACCGCAAATGCCGAAGTGAGGGCATCGGGCATCGACGCGGAGGTCGGAGAGACGATGGAACTTCACGGCGCGGCCTTCGGCATAGTTCTTTTTCTTCTTATAGAGTTGGATGTCGACTACATCGCCCGGCACCACGAAGGGTACGAAAACCACCAGCCCGTCGACCTTAGCCACAGCCATACCCTCGGCACCGGCGTCGGCAATGGTCACCTGTTCAAGCAGGGGCAAATCTCTGTTTCTTCTTCCCATACAATTGTATTGGTTCTTTATGGTTTATAAATGAAAAAAAGAAGTATCCTCAATACTTCTTTTCTCGTTGCAACGCCGTACAAGTCTCCATGCGCAATGGAGGTCTTGCTTATCGTTCGTCGGAAACGGTCAGTCTCTTTCTGCCTTTTCTGCGACGTGCGGCCAGCACTTTTCTACCATTGGCGGTAGACATTCTCTTGCGGAAACCGTGCTTGTTTGCTCTTTTTCTCAGGGACGGTTGGAATGTTCTTTTCATCTTTCTGCTATATTTTTTGTTCTTTTTTCGTCGAAATTTTCAACCTCAAAAACCACTCGAATGCGGTCGAGTTTTTTTGAAATTGAGTTTGCAAAAGTACACATTTTTTTTGAATTGTTGATAAAAATTTCTTCCCGATAAATCTTTTTCAACTGTAATAATCTGTTTTTCAGCGTTGAGGGTGCTGAAAATAAATTCTTTTTTTTCTGTTTGAAAAAATATTTGTACATTTGCAAATCCATTTTTCAATGTGAAAAGTTGTTAAATGGAACATTTTTTGAACAAAAAAAGTAACAATAAATACGACTGTCGGATATGGACAAAAAGCAGTTTATCGACATGGCATCGGCCCCTGGCCGTTTCACCTCGCAGGACCGTGGCTGGCTCAAGGCGCAGTTGGCCAAGTATCCCTATTCCTCGGTTGTGGCCACCTTGGCGTTGCTAGCCGACCGTGCCTATGGGTTCGACACCCCCGAAGAGCGTCGTGCCGTAGCCCTTTCTGTGTGCGATCCCGATGTCCTTGACAGCCTTTTGTCGCGTGCTGCCAGTGGCCCTGCTGTAGATTCTGCTGTAGATTCTGCTCCTGCTTCCACTCCAGCTCGCTCCGTTGCCCCTACTGCTGCCTCTACAACTGCCTCTACTGCTACTGCTACCCGTGCTGCTGCCCCAGCGCCCGTCGATTCCTCCTTCGATGTCCTCAACGAAATCAATACCTTCCAAGAGGTCTCTTTCAAGACCGCACCCAAGAGTGTTATCCTGTCCAATTTTCTAAAAGTCGACCCTTCCGAAGAGGAAAATGAGGCCTCTGGCGACACTTCCGGTCGTGATATCAATGACAAAAAAAGTTTGATGCCTGATGTTTCGCTAGGTACTGAAACTCTTGCTGTTATACTCGAACAGCAAGGCCGTTACGACAAGGCTTTGGCAATTTATAAGAATTTATTGGCCAATAATCCCGAAAAAAGTAGTATTTTTGCACCCCGAATTCAACGACTGACAACAATATTAAGTAGTAAATAAATTATTAAAAAACTATGCTGTATAACATCATCGTAATCCTGATTATCATTGTTTGCGTCTTGCTTGCATTGGTTGTGCTCGTGCAGAACTCCAAAGGTGGCGGACTTGCTGCCAACTTCTCCGCTCCCACCCAGGTGATGGGTGTGCGCCAGACGGCAGACTTCCTTGAGAAGGCCACCTGGTGGCTTGCCGGCATCCTTGTGGTGCTCAGCCTCGTTGCCACTATTAGCATCCACCGCGGCCAGAAAACCGACCCCCTCCAGTCCGAGGTGAAGGTTGCCGACTATAGCCCCGTCCAGCAGGCCCCCGCCGCAACGGCCGCTATGCCCGTTGCCGCCACTCCCGCTCCCGAGGCCGACCAGCAGTAAGGTCGTGGCTGCCTCAGGCTTCGAGCCGGTTGTCCAAAAGCTCATACTATCCCACTTTCCGCACCAACCTACGGGCGGACAGTGGGATGCTTGTGCCTCTATGGCACGTTTCCTCTATGATTCCGATCCCCGTTCGGCTTTTCTCCTGAAGGGCTATGCCGGTACGGGTAAGACCTCGCTCATCTCTGCTCTCATACAGACCCTTCCTGCCCTGCGAGTCAGCTCTCTGCTGCTTGCCCCCACGGGACGTGCCGCCAAGGTTATCGCATCCTACTCCGAGCGTCCGGCCTACACCATCCACAAGAAAATCTACATGACTGTCACCGATGCCTCCGGCGCCGTGCGTACCGTCCGTGGTATCAACAAGCACTCCTACACCCTCTTCATTGTCGACGAAGCCTCCATGATAGGCCTCGAACCCACCTCCACACGCCAAAGCCTTTTGGAGGATTTGATAGATTATGTCTACGATGGCAACCATTGCCGCCTGATGCTTATCGGAGACAGCGCGCAGCTGCCCCCTGTAGGACAGAGCGAAAGCCCTGCCCTTGATGAGGCCTATCTCTCTGCTGCCTTTTCGCTCCATGTTATCAGCGCCGAGCTCACCGAGGTGGTGCGCCAGAAGCAGCTCTCCGGAATCCTTGCTGGGGCCACAGCCCTGCGGTCGCAAATCACCTCCCTCACGGGTGGTGACGAGGCGCAGATGCCCCTTTTCAGCCCCAATGGCGTTGATGTCATCCGCCTCGCCGGAGAGGACCTTATGGAGACCCTCTACCGCGAGTATGGAGACTTTGCTCTCGACCAAGTCGTTGTCATCTGCCGTTCCAACAAGCGAGCCAACCTCTTCAACCAGGGCGTCCGCAATACCGTCCTTTTCCGTGAGGAGGAGGTCAATGCCGGCGATTACTTGATGGTGGTGAAAAACAATTACTTCTGGCTTGATGAAGAAAGTTCCATCGGCTTCATTGCCAATGGAGACATCGTCGAGGTGCTCAGCGTGCGCAATGTACAGGAGCTCTATGGCTTCCGCTTTGCCGATGCTACGGTTCGCTTTGTCGACTATCCCGACGAGGAGCCCCGTGACTGCAAGCTGCTCCTCTCCACGCTCTATTCCGAGTCGCCATCGCTCACGGCCGATGAGGCCAATCTCCTCTTCAACAATGTCATGGAGGACTATGCCGACCTCCCTTCCAAGTCTGACCGTTTGCGCGAACTCCGAGCCAACCCCTACTTCAACGCCTTGCAGGTCAAGTTTGCCTATGCCCTCACTTGCCACAAGACCCAGGGTGGCCAGTGGCGCACCGTCATCATCGACCAGGGGTTCCTTCCGCCCGACATGCTCCTCGACCGCGAATACCTACGCTGGCTCTATACTGCTTTCACGCGAGCCACCGACAGAGTTTATCTGCTCAATTTCGAGCCCCGATTCTACGAGGAAGTATAGGGCGAGTATTATTAGTTAATAGTTTATAGTTAATAGATAATAGTTTTTACATCAACGCAACTGCATCTCTAGAAATAGAAAAAAATGTGGGGTTGCTAAACTCCACATTTTGAATGTTGTATGGATGGTGGCTCTGATTGCGGAGCAATCAATGGAACCTACCTGTAAAGATTACTGTCGTGCTGAGATGACGGGATTGGCGTACATCTCCATGAATATCCGCTGGCATTCGCCCTCCGGCAGCTGGTTCATACGTTGCAGGAACTCGTTTTTCACCTCGGAGGAGTAGTGCTGCCGGTGCTGGTTGGTGCCCGTCAGCATGTCGTAGGCCAAGTAGTTGGTGGGCATCAGTTTGTACAGCTTCTGGATGCGCTTGTCCAGCACGGAGGCAATGTGGTCCGCCAGGTCGCCTTCGGTGGCTATCTCGGCGCTGCTCAGAGGCTTGCCGATGGCCAGGTGCACATGTCCTTTGGGTCCGATGATCCCTGTGGTGACGCTGTTGGTGTCTTCGCCTTCCACCTTGTGGTAGCCGCCGTGGGCGCGGTGGTAGAGCTCGTTGGCCTTCATCAGGTCGCAGGGGTCCCATTCGTAGGAAATCGCAACGGGGATGATGTTCAGCTCTGCAATGGTTTTGGCTGCCGGGCCGTCGCTGCCCAAGGTGAGCATTTTCACGATGGCTGGAGCCGTGGAGTCCACGCCGTCCTTGCTGCGGCCGTTCTTCTGGGCAATCCACACCGACTCGCGCTGCTCGACGATGAGGTTGTGCAGGTACTGGGAGAGATGCTGGAGGCTGCGATAGAAAGCCCTGGGGTTGCCGCCGCCGCGTTCCATCTGTATCAGTTTGTTGCTCAGGAAGAGATCCCTCAGTAGCGGTGTCTCCATCAGGTTGTTGCCGAAGACGATGTACGACGTCTCGCGTTGGCGGCTGATGAGCAGCATCTGCAGCAGGAAAGCGTCGAGGGTGATGTCGCGGTGGTTCGAGATGTAGAGGCAGGGTTTGCCCTTGCGGATGTAGTCGAAGCCCGAGTGCGAGAATCCCTGCGTGGTGGTGCTGACGATGCGGCAGATGGCGTCGTACATGAAGGAGGTCTGCAGTTCCTTGACGGTTTGCACGTTCTGCAGGCGCTGCATGGATTCCTCCACAGGCGTCTGTGGGTAGATGAATTTCAATATCTGAGGTATTAGCCCCCATTGGGCGATGCGCTTCAGCGCCTCGCGCAGCTCTGCGTCGTTATAGGGTCGTATATCGTCGAAAGTGTTGGCGTCCATACCTTGGGTAGTATCTGTAATGTTTTGTGTTTAAAAGACATTCTCTATCAGGTTGTCGATTTCTTCTTTGGGGTCCGCACCCTCGTAGAGCACGCGGTAGACGGCCTCCACGATGGGCATCTCGTCGCAGCGGCCAATCAGCAAGCCCAGCTCGTGGAAATTCTTGGCGGAGTAGTAGCCTTCGGCCACGGTGCCCATCTTCTCGAAGATGTCGTCGATTCGGCCCCCTTTGGCTATCTCTTCGCCCAGTCGGCGGTTGCGGCTGTGCTTCGACCAGCAGGTGACCATCAGGTCGCCCAGGTAGCAGTTGTCGGCGATATTGCGGTTCACCGAGGGGAACACCTGTATCAGGTGCGCCAGCTCACGCATGGCGGCGCTCACCATCACGGCGTTGAGGTTGTCGCCGTAGCCCAGTCCCTGGCACATACCGGCGCCTATGGCGTAGACATTTTTGAGCAATCCCACGCGCTCCACGGCCATGATGTCCGTCGTGTGGGTGGTGTGCAGGTATGGGCAACGCATCATCTGCTCCACCTCGATGGCCAGCGAAGGGCTGTTCGATGCCATCGTCAGGAACGTCGGTTTCCCGTGACCTGCCTCTTCGGCGTGTGTAGGGCCGCTGATGACGCAGATATCGTTGCGTTTCACCTTCACGATGCTCTCCAGGTACACCGACACCGAAATTCTCCTTTCCGGGATAATGCCCTTGATGGCCGAGACGAACTTCTTGCCCTTGTAGACCGACTTCGGCAGCTGCTCCAGCACATTGGCAATGAAAGCCGACGGTGTTACGAGGAACAGGTATTCGCTCTTCCCCACCACTTCGGCCAGGTCGCCGCTGATATCCAGGCGGCTGGTATCCAACTCCACGTCCGGCAGGTGTACCGGATTGTGTCCATCGCTCAGCAGACCTGTGCGTACTTTCTCGTTTCTCACCCACCAGTTCACTCTTCGGTCTGTCTGTTCAAGCAGTATTTTGACAATTGCAGTGGCCCATGAGCCACTTCCAATCACTCCTATCATTTCTATATATTATTGTACCACAATAGATAACCTTTTGTCGACTATCCTTAATATTTTTGCAAAGATACGTATTCTTTTTCACACTTTATAACAAAATTTTGTTAAAATCCCTTAAAATGCCGTTTCCTCTTTCCCAATTCATCCCGAGAAATCGGTGTTGAAGAACGGTAGTTGAGTGGTAGGGGCGCCCGATGGGGGGGAGAGGTGTGGGGCGCAGACAGATTGTCCGGATGTATGGATCCTGGGGCAGGTCCGCTGGTGTTGAGGGGTGGGGCAAAAAAGAGCCGAGGCATCCGTTAGGATGCCCCGGTTCGTAGTTGTTCTAAGGCTGTTGGTAAGCTCTCTTATTTGAGGAGCTTGCTGCCGGCTTTGAACTTGGCCACTTTCTTGGCGGGAACTTTGACGGCCTTGCCGGTACGGGGGTTCTTGGCGGTGCGGGCTTTGCGCTTCACAACGCTGAAGGTACCGAAGCCAATGAGGGTCACTTTCTCGCCTTTTTTCAGCTCGGCCTGGATGGCATCGAAGCAAGCGGTCATTGCCTGTTTGGCGGCGACTTTGGTCATGCCGGTCTTGGCGGCCATGGCGTTAACAAGTTCAGTTTTGTTCATAATGATGAATGTTTAAGGGTTTGTAAATATTTGTTTTTCTTTTCGGTGCAAATGTAAGAATTTTTTTTGATACGAAACAAATTTTTTTTTAAATTTTTTTTCGTTTTTTTTCAGCAGATTTTCTATAGTTTTGTTTTCCAGCCTGTTAGTTTATTTCCACGAAGAAAATCTTCTATGGAATTTTTGCGTTTTCCGCTCATTTGGAGGCTTAAAATTTGGATGAAACCATTTGCTACACCGATTTTTAGGACTTTTTTTTCGTCGCAAAAGAGTGCTCCTGGAGTGCTGTCAGGGGCGATAATTGGGGCTACATCGTAGACTTTGAAGAGGACCTCTTCGCCCTGGGGGTTGACGAGCGTGAGGAGTGCTGCGGGGTAGGGAGCGAGGCCGCGGACGAGGTTGGCGAGGTACTGTGCCGGTTGGTGGAGGTCGAGGAAGCAGAAATCCTTGAAGATTTTGGGTGCCGCTGTGGGCGTTCCCTCCTGAGGACGGGGGGTGAGGGTGCCGGCTTGGATGCCGTCGAGGGTACGCACCACGAGGTCGCGACCCATGAGGGCCAGTCGGTCGTGGAGGCTGCCGGCGTTGTCGTCGGGGCCGATGGGGGTCTCGGCCTGGAGGAGGATTTGTCCTTCGTCTATCTGGTGGTTGAGGAGGAAGGTGGTGACGCCTGTGCGGGTGTCGCCGTTGATGATGGCGTGGTTGATGGGAGCGGCGCCGCGGTAGCGGGGGAGGAGCGAGGCGTGGAGGTTGAAGGTGCCGTGGGGCGGCATATTCCACACGGCCTCGGGGAGCATGCGGAAGGCCACGACGACGAACATGTCGGCGTGGAAGGATTCCAGTTGGTCGAGGAAGTCGGGGTCGCGCAGACGTTCGGGCTGCAGGAGGGGCAGTTGGTGCTGGAGGGCGTATTCCTTGACGGCGCTAGGCATGAACTTGTGTCCGCGGCCGGCCTGGCGGTCGGGGATGGTGACGACGGCGCAGACTTCGTGGGAAGACTGCATGATGGCGTCGAGGCTCTCGACGGCGAACTCCGGGGTTCCGAAAAAGACTATCTTCACGGCAGGGAAACGGCTATGTCGGTAAAATGGAGCATCTTCAGGGCGGTGATGGCGCCTTCGACGCCCTTGTTCCCGTGGCGGCCTCCGGCGCGGTCGAGGGCCTGCTCCATGGTGTCGGTGGTGAGGACGCTGAAGATGATGGGTTTGTGGTTGGCGAGGGCCACGTTGGTGAGGCCTTGCGATACGGCCTGGCAGATGAACTCGAAATGGCGCGTCTCGCCCTGTATGACGCAGCCGATGCAGATGACGGCGTCGATAGTGTCGAGTTCGGCGAGGGTGTCGGCGGCATAGGAGAGTTCGTAGGTGCCGGGGACGCGGAAGACGCGTATGTTCTCCTCGTGCACGCCGTGTTGGCGGAGGGTGTCGACAGCGCCCTGCAGGAGGGCGTCGGTGACTTGGGGGTTCCATTCAGCGGCCACAACGGCCACTGTCCACGGGCTGCCGTCGGGTACCGCCGTGGGGTCGTAGTCGGAGAGATTGGTTTTCTTCATTATTATAATAGAATGAATGTTTTCTTTATTATCAAATGTGGGGCTTGACGAACGTGCCGCCTAAAAATCCTTTATATTATAGGTGTTAGTTGCTGGGACGGCGGGACGTTTCTTGCCGTTCTTGGGTTCCTTGATGATGCTTTCGTCGGCTTTGTAGTCGAGGTTCTGGCCTTTGCGGGGTTGGCGGATGCCGAAGTAGGACTTGTCGAGGTGGAGGTGGCGTGTGCGGAGGGAGTAGTTGGAGAAGTCGAGAATCCATTCGGGGTCGAAGGTCTGGTAGAGGAAGCGGCACTCGAAGTGGAGGTGAGGGCCTGTGGAGTTGCCTGTCGAGCCGCCGAGGCCAATGACTTCGCCGGCGGCGACGGGTTGGTTGGGTTGGACGTTGATTTTGGAGAGGTGGCCGTAGAGCGTTTCGAGGCCGTTGGGGTGGCGAATGACGACGCAGTTGCCGTAGCCACCCATGCGTGAGGCCACGCGCACCACGCCGGCGAAGGCGCTGTGGACGGGGTCGCCGGTGTTGAGACCTATGTCTACGCCGTGATGGCCGCGTTGCCAGCGCCATCCATAGTTGGATGTCTTGGGATTGCACACGGGGAAGCAGAAGTCGGCGCTGTCGCGTGCGAGGAGTAGGTTGATCTCGTCGGGCATGAGGTCGAGGGTGGTGCGTCCCAGGGGGTTGACGCGGTGGTGGGGGAAAGCATCGTACCACAGGGGTACCAGCGCCAGGGCTGCCGCGTCGATTTCGGTGTCGGCGGCCTTGGCGGCGTCGCGGATGGCTTTGACTGCCTGTTTGCTTTCGTTCTTGCTTTGCGCTGTGGCCTTGGGGGCGGGTTTGGCTGCTGCGCTGCGTCCGGAGGCCGGCATTTGGCGCGAAGCCTCGAGGCGTGCGTTGATGAGGGAATCGTAGAAGGAGACCTGTGCGGAGAGGGGTGTGGCGAGGAGAGGGGAGAGGAGTAGGACCAGCAGCATGAGCACCCGTCGCAGGCGAGCCACGGGGAAGCCCAGCTGTTCGCGGTATTTGGCCACGGTGCGTCGGGCGAGGGGGTAGCCTTGGGAATTGAGCAGCTGCGCGAGGGCCTCGTCTGACAGGGGGGCCTGCTTGTCCTCGCCCTGGATGGCGTCGGCCAGGCGCTGTTTGACGGTCTCCACCGAAATCTCCTCGCCTTCGGTGGTGGCCATGCCTTTGGAGAAGCAATCCTTGAGGGGGATGGTGCCGAAGTCGGTTTGGAGATATTTGCTGTTGGCCATGCGTGAGATGGTGGAGATGTCCAGCCCTGTGGCTTCGGCCACTTCGCGTTGGCGGAGGGGCTGCATCTCGTCGGGGTCGCCGGTGAGGAGGAATCCGCGTTGGTGCTTGATGATATAGCGCATGACGCGCACGATGGTGTCGTGGCGTTGCTGGAGGAGGTCGATGAAACCTTGTGCGTCGGCCTGTTTGGTGCGGAGGAAGGAGAGTGTCTCGCGTTCGGAGGCGGGGCTTTTGGAGCCGTGACGCTCGCGCTCGGCCTTCTGGGCCTCGAGTTCGGCGAGCATGTCGGTGTAGTAGGTGTTGAGGCTGAGGCGAGGGAGGTTGCCGTCGTTGAGGTAGAAGGAGAGTTCGCCGTCGTGCTGTTGGAGGATGATGTCGGGGGTGAAGGTGGCGGCGGCGGAGTCGCTCTCGGCGTCGGAGCTGCCCGGTTTGGGGTTGAGGTGGCGGATGAGTGCGGAGAGGCGGTCGAGGGTGTCCTGGTCGATGTCGAGGGCTTCGCAGAGACGCTCGTAGCGGTGGTTGGCGAAGTCGTCGAAGTGGCGTTCGACGAGGGTGGTGGCCATCAGCACGTCGGGGTCCTTGGGCATGCGGTGCAGCTGCAGCAGGAGGCACTCCTGGAGGTTGCGGGCGCCGATGCCTGGGGGGTCGAGACTTTGGATGATGCGCAGCACCTCCAGCACCTCTTTGGGCGAGGCGTCGATGCCTTGGCGGAAAGCCATGTCGTTGGTGACAAGGTCCAGGTCGCGGCTGAGGTATCCGGCGTCGTCGAGGGTGCCGATGAGCTCGTTGGCAATCAGTTGTTGGCGCTCGGAGAGGCGTCGGGTGATGAGTTGCGCATTGAGGCGGTCGGCGAAGGAGAGGGAGTCTGACAGGACGAACTCGCGACGGGAGGCGTTGGGATCGCTCTCCAGGTGCTCGCGGTAGTCGTAGGCGCCGTAGTCGTCGTCCTCGTCGGTGTCCCAGTCGGAGCGGTCGTGGTCGGCGGCAGCGGCGATGGAGTCGATGTCCTCGTTGCCCATGGGCACGTCGGCTTCGAGGAGGGGATTCTTCTCTATCTCCTCTTTGATGGCCTGTTCGAGGTCAGTAACAGGCAACTGCAGCAGACGCATGAGTTGTATCTGTTGCGGAGAGAGCTTCTGCTGCAGTTGCTGTCGCTGAATTTGTTTCACTTGTGGGTG